>OGPK01001268.1_pt1 | contig 19956 bp, 20 predicted proteins | sample 1552921 | NCBI WGS metagenome assembly OGPK01 (sample SAMEA2580264, study PRJEB22360) | human gut metagenome | biome: human gut; feature: human-associated habitat; material: faeces | place: Denmark | collected 2008/2010 | reverse complement strand
CCTTCTCGAAAAACTCACCGTGCGTTTTTCAAGTTTTGGGATATTATCTCACATCGTTGGTCGGGATTCTAGGCGGGTGATTATTGTGCACTTACAAAATAGGGGCTGAAACGCATAGTTTCAGCCCCTATTGAGGATGCGGGGTACCCGTGGTGACTTGCGAATGATGATAAGCAACATTATGGCGCAACCACTTTCCGCAAGATAGAATCAAGTCAATGCACCGTTGTCTTCCACCTTTTCCACTTCGGACAGTTCTTCCCAATCTCCAAGGTTTCCGCACCTACGAAGATACTCAAGGCCACCGTCCACGGCACACGAACCGCAGCTGCAAAACTTGAAATCATGGACAGTCTTGCTTTCAATAACGTCTCCACATTTCTTGCATCTGATCGCGTTCCTGATAATTTTCGGCATAATCATCATCTACTTTCATCATTGTTAAGGGTATACATGCGAACTATTGATCATATCCCCGCATTTAACAATGCGTCTCCTATCCTTTTTACAAGCGGAACGACTAAGGCATTGCCCATGCAAAAATATCGCATTCGCTCAGGCATTCCTGTATCTGTCCAGTCAGCCGGGAATCCATTTAATCGCTCACATTCGATTGGTGTCAACACCCGTAGGCGACCAGTCATCGGGTCCTGTATGACATGAGAAGTCCGACCAACTTGAGATTCCGAGGTCAGCATCGTTCTTGAAGGCTTCTCCAACGATTCTGGAAATTGAACGCTGCCCTCAGAAAAATAATACTGCCTGCCATCTTGCCGCTGCCGCTTCTCACGCTTTGCCCCCTTGGAGTAGGTCCATCGGGGCATGTCTTCGGTGCGAAGGAAATAGTGCTCATCCACTGGGCCTGTCTCTAACATGCCCTTTAGAGGTGTGGCTTCTATTCGCTGCGGAGTCACATCAACAGAGTATATCCGTCCGTTCATCATAACGCCAGCGTTATATAAATATACCCGCTGGTTTCTTGAAACAGTTGAAATATCAGCATATTCTAATTCATCGATCCAATTTTCGACATATGACCTGCTATGACTTTGAACAGGAAACGCTTTTGCTAAAATACCATTCTCCATAATATGCTTGTGCATAGACTTAAGGCCTTGCACACATACCACTTCTGCAAAATTGCGAAAAATCTCCGTCTGGTCATGATAGGCTATGATAAATGTCCGCCGCCGCCGTTGAGCGTATCCATATTCAGCAGCATTGATGACTCTCCATTCTACGGCATAACCTTTCTCGTAAAGGCATCGTAATATGATGGAAAAATCCCGACCGGGCTGTTTAGCCGGAGAGCGGATCAGCCTGTCCACATTTTCCAGCAACACATACTTTGGCCTTTTTTCTCGGAGAATATCATCTATTTGCCACCAGAGCGCACCCTTAGCCCCCTCGATTCCTGCTGAATTTTTCTTCATGACGGAATAGTCCTGACATGGAAATCCCCCAACAAGCAGATCATGGTCAGGTACATTGATTTTAGCTTTGGCAATATCTTGGCAAACATGGTACTTTTGACTGCCGAAATGCGTGGTGTAGCACTCAAAAGCATACTGCTCTCGCATAGACGGTTCCCATTGGTTTGCCCATATCACTTTGAACCTATCAGACGCAGCTTCCAGGCCTAAGCGAAATCCGCCTACGCCTGCAAAAAGCTCTACTGTTCTGATAGTATCCATAATAGGCAACTCCTGTATAATGACCTATGCTATTCTTCGTAGTCCACAGGTCCCAAATCGTCTGCACTATCAATCAACTGAGCAAGAATCGTTTCCTCAATTTCGGCAATACATGTAGCCAGATTCTTCATGACCTCTTTTTCCCAGAAATGAATGGGTGTCCAGCCGGCCTGCGTCAGCAATTGGTCATTACGAAGGTCACGGGCCATGTTTTCTTCGATTTTTTCAATCCAATACTCGCGGTTGTTCTTGAGGCGCACTTTGCGGTTTTCCCAATCTTTCCCGTGCCAAAACTCGCCATCAATAAAAACAGCAATACGGTGCTTAAGAATTGCGATGTCCGGAGAACCGGGCAGCTTCTTATCATTTTTTCGATAACGATAGCCCTGGTGCCAAAGGGATTTTGCTAACAAAGTTTCTGCCTTGCCACCCTTTAGTTTGACCTTGGACATGCGTTTCCTGGTTTCGGGTGTTGAGTTATATGATTTGGGGTGCTTCATCGTCTTCGCTGTACCAAATCTCCACAAGCTTCCCATAGTCTTCCTTGAGGAAGTGGGGCTACACCTGTTCGCTGAAAACTATCAATTAGCTTTGAAATGCCGATGTGTTCTCTGATATGCGAAATAACAGTTAGGTGTGAAAGACAATTGTTGATTCGTCCGGTTGAAATATTCCAACTGTCTCTTTGTAAATACGAATATTTGCAATCTTCATTTTGGGCCAAAAGATCGTTATAGTACAAAAATCCCTCTAAGGATATTCCATCTAATAAACCAAACCGATCGTTTAGTGTATCTAAAACATCGGTATCTATTTCCAGTGAGTTCCATGAAAAAAGAAGATTTTCCGAAGAAATCACATTGCCCGCAGAAATATCAATTGTTTCACAGAGATACTCAGCTTCATTATGGCTATAACCAATCATGTACGCAATTCTCAAGAAAAGTGTTGCAAGAACATCAGTATCTGCACGATGATTGCGACCAATAATATCGATGATGTCCCAAATTTTCTTGAAATCCATATCAGCAGCATATGAACCGTCTGCTTTTTGGAGTACAGGGCGGGCATCTAACGGATAATTGCGATTTCCTTCGCGTGTACTTTCAATTCCTGGATACTGCATATAAACTTTTTCACCACATCTGGTTTCGTATAAAAGAATGCGCCTTTCTGTGGTTCCATTTTCTAAACCTTCACGAGAAAGCGCATGAAAACTCGCAATATTTTCTCGCTTTTGGTTTTCTGTTGCTCGATACGGTGTCTGCATCGGAATAGTTGTACGCACTCTGTTGCGAAGCAACTCGTTTGAAATCAGCGGCATAAAATAATCCCCCTATCGATTTATCTGTTCTGCAATATATGTGTTATTTAGCCAGAAGCACTGCTTGGTCACCATACGACCATCAGGCAGCGGCAACTTGTCAGATGCATCTTTGCCGTGTGGCCTCACATGGGCGACAGGACTCTCGGCCTGCTTCGGCAGGTTATTGCTGACTCCGCGAGGAGTATGGATCAACTGAACTCCTTCGCGAATCGTTTGGACAGTTCGTGCCCAAACTCGATGTACTTCTTCAAGGTCATCATTTGGTATATTCCAAAACATGACACGGTCGAATACATACGCTCCATCACCCCGCTCCTGGAAGATAACAAACAGAAACTTCGTAGGCGCCAAATAGTTATAGAGTTCCGATTCTTCCCAAACATCCTCCTGACTTAGCTCAATGAAATCAAACGTGGGAAAGGACATGCTTTCCTTGATTTTACCGTTGCTTTGGACTCGGATGGTTTTCGGGACAATGCCTGCCTTTTGGAACTCTTCCGTATAGGCAATGCGACCTTTGACATCCAACATCCTCGCCAGAAGGATTTCGTTGAGGCTCTTGGCCTTGCTGTCAACACCGAAATGTGCCTTGAGCTCGTACTGAGTCATTCCGTAGTAGGGCTTGACTTTGTCGATAATATATTCTTCAAAAGTTTTGGCGTGCAGAACATCTGCGGATTTGATAATGCGGGGACTCTCTGCATTGCCAAATATATACTTGTTGAGGATCTGCGTCATGTACGATGATTTCAGAGAATATGCCCGCTGTTTTGCAGGAAGCTCCGAAAACGGTTGCTGCCGAACGCTGGACGCATTGGCTCCCTTTGTACAAGCCGCAAGATAGAGTGTGTCACCCTCCGAGAGTTCATGAGCACGGCCTGCACGGACCTTTTCCATGATAGTTTTCCAGTCGTGCTCAATGATAGCAAGATCCTCGTCTGGGAAACTAAACAAAACCGCCTCGTCTATCCGAAAATCACCCTTGGGCTTGTCTGCAAGGTGCTCATAGGACATGAGAAGCATGGTGTTGCATTTATGCCAAAAGGCGCTGGTTTGGAAGGTCTTATCGTACTCCTCCATATAGTTGATGATATTGCAGACCAACCGTTCCTTGGCACGGATCCCGTTTTTCCCACGCAGATAGGGCGTGACCTTCAGTTCTACGCCAGCCTCCGGGAAGTCTGGCTCAGACTCGGAGTTGGGCGTGTAGCCAAACCAGCTCTCTTCGATAACAGTTCCGATAGCACCTTTTCCCGTGGCCAAACGACCAGTTTTATCGACATTCCGGAGCGGGATACCCTTGATCTCCTGCGCACGCCGCAGGATCGATTCTCTGGTCACATACTGTGTTCCCTCCACTGCTTCCAACTCCTTTTCTATGATCTCATTATGAACGACCATGGGTCTTGCGCATTGCTGTGCAAGACCCATGGATATCATTCTGATTTTGATATAGCTTATTTTTCTTCAGCTATGATCGTATCCAGAACTCTACCCATTCTGGTTATCATCGGTACGACCAGGGCATTGCCCATGCAAAAGTATCTCATCCTATCAGGCATACCTGTATTTGTCCAGTCATCATCAAACCCCTGAAGGCGTTCGGCCTCAACAGGTGTCAACAAGCGGAGCTCTCCTGTTCCAGGGTCTGCTACAACATGAGTGGATCGGTTTAGCGTAGATTCACTGGTCAGCATGGTCCGTCCCGGTCTATCCCACGGATCCGGAAACGCTACAGGTCCCTCAGAGAACACATACTCATGACCGTTCGCAGATGTTCTTGGGATCTTCTTTGCTCCCTTCAGATACACCCATTTGGCTTTCTTATCACTTGGAATATAATATTTCTCATCCACATTTTTTTGAAGAATTTCGCCAAGAAGAATCGCTCTTTCTTCTGTTTCTGCAATTCTGGAAGTATATATCTTACCCGCATGCATATAACCGGCATTTTCGAACATGAATGCAAAGTTATCACTCACGTCTACAATGTCTTTGCTAATCACAGCTTCAGTTAATTGCCCCATATTCTGAATAGGAAAGGTCTTTGCCATCAATCCTTTCGCTTTGATGACCGATTCTGCAGGTACTTTAGACATCTTCTGCCCGTAAACTGTGTTGTCCTTATATGCGTAGATAAATGTTCTGCGACGGCGTTGCGCTGCACCATACTGTGCAGCATTAACGACTCGCCATTCCACACTATAGCCTTCCTGGGCAAGACACGCAAGAATAACGCCGAAGTCACGTCCTCGCTGTTTGGCTGGGGATTTCAGTAATCTATCTACATTCTCGAAGATGCAGAACGGTGGCTTTTTTGCGATGATAGTATCTCTTATCTGCCACCATAGTACGCCCTTTTTACCTTCGATACCATGAGAAGACGACAGGGTGTGTGCCACACTATAGTCCTGACAAGGGAAGCCCCCCACGAGAAGTGTGTGGTTTGGAATGGCCTGCTTGTCCATCGTGCTGATGTCTTCTCCAGTATGAAATTCATTATTTAGGTCAGAACTGTCTCCAAAATGCTGCACATAGCAGTCATGTGCCCATTGTGTCCTTGCGCCGGGTTCCCACTGTGAGAACCATGTAGTCTCCCAGCCCGCTTCCAGTCGTTCGAATCCCAATCGGAATCCGCCGACACCTGCGAATAACTCGCAGATAGTCTTTTGCATAATAAAGCCCTCCTTTGACCGACATGCGGTCAGCTCGCTTATTTTTCATAGACCGAGCCGTAGCTCATGTTAGCACCGGCAGATGCCGGATCGTTGGTCTATATCATCTAATGAGTATACCACAGTTATCTAAAAAAATCAGCAGCTATATTCTCTGATAATTCTTTTATTTGCTTTAAATCTTTGTTCTTCGTTCAATCTATTCGCTTTCACCATCAACAAAAATTTCCGGGTAGTTAATACGAACAGTACCAAGCGTTTCTAACATATCTTCGTCGGAAACTTCAAAAATCTCAGAAGAAATCTTTAGCTGGCCATCCAAATATGCAACAAATGCAGAATATGGATTTTTTGTAAGCAGTAATGCTTGTTCTCGCAAAAATCCATGCTTTTGCAAGCCAATAACCTGCTCATTACACGTCCCATATTCCACATATTCATACCAATCATTTATCAACGCCTTTTCTCCCCGTATTTTAATGATTGCTTCCGAAAAGCGCAAAAAATACATGGAAAACTTGTAGTTTATTATCTGTTCTATGTCTTTCATCGCTTCATTAATAACCTGATTTTTGTGGTTAGCCGAGCCGTTATATTTCTCCAAATGATATGTCGGATCATATGATACAAGCCTTCCGCCCTGCTCCTGATAGTGAGAAATGGCTCCGCGAATGATTTCGTGTAGTCCATGGCCCTCCATCCATTGCAGCAGAATCACTGTATAATAATTAAGCCTATCTCCCTTTCCCAAAGTACCCTTTTCGTATATCGGCCAATTGAATATCTGAGAAAGCTTTTTGAGAAAACTTAAACAGGTATGATAGTCGAAATTATCCGGATAGGATATTTCGGTATTTGAAACAGCTTGATACAACGAGTACTTCTGCAGGGCTGAAATATTGATATCGTCATCTTTGCTTACAATTTCTCCAAAAATTCTCCTAATATCAATAATGTTCTGTGGCGTGAGGACGTCGTCTTTTCTGAAATCTCGAACAATGTAGCTGTCGTTCTTTGCACATATGTCATGTACAAGCATGTTTAAACACTTTGTTGCGTATTCATAGGATGTTTCTGTAAAGCCACGATCCGAGTATTTTTCACCAGCTTCAATCAAATTTGTCTTCCCCTGCAGCAATGTAGAAACAATCGCTTTTTTGTGCTTCTTCTCAAGTGCTTTCTGTGGTAGTAACTCTTGATTCGGTAAAGGTTTTAAAAGTACTTCATCAAAGTATTTTTGTTTCCGCTTATCGTCGATAAGAATATAGACATTTCCCATTTCATTTAGAGTGACCCGCCCCGCCCGTCCAATCAGATTGAAGGCATCTATGGTCGACATTGCCGAAGGCCCCTTCTTGTTATCAAACACAAACAAATTATCTGCTGGCACATTTACGCCTTCCAAAAGAGTGCTTGTGCAAAAGCAATATTTAATCAGCCCCTTGCGTAAAAGGGACTCTATTTTCGCACGTATTTCTGCAGGCAAAGCTCCAATATGATAGGCGATTCCGTGGCGAATCATTCGAGCAAGATAATATTCCTTATGAATTTTTTGCTCTATTTGCTTAGCAATTGCGTTTAGCTCTGGTTCAATTTTATTAGTACATGTTCCTATGCGCTGGCAAAGTTCCATTGCATAAATTACCGCTTTGTTGGCTGAAGAAACATATATGAGATTGCACTTACCACCCAAGCGAGTTACAGCTCCAAGTTTATCAGAAACGCCATCGAGCAGATTCCCGCATGGCACAAGTTGGTTGGAAAGTGCATTAACAACATATGCCGTTTTCTGATTTAAATCCAGATATATTTTATTCTGAATAACAGGAGAAAAACGAAAAGATCTCCCTGATACTTTGTTGCCATCTTGATTATAGAAATTTGTTAACTCCAAATAGATATCTGGATTTGGAATTACTGGTGACGAAAAATAAATGTGCACAAACGGTCGTTCTTTAAGCATATCAAGTATTTTATAGTAGATAATGCTTCGCTTGTCTTTATCTGATATTTTGTGCGCTTCATCAATAAATAAGTATTTAAATTCAATTTCTGGCTGCTTGAGTAATGAATGATAGAGCCGTTCAGGGGTAAGCACAGCGATAAATTTTTCATCTTGTTGTACAGCCGTCATAGTGGTAATAACTTTGTGACAATTAGCCCCCAAGTAATCTTTCAGTTCATTAATCAATTTATTTGCTATTTCAGATAGCAATGCTCTGGTTGGAACAACAATAACAAAGTTCTCGCTTACATTTTCCTTCAATTTGTTTTTTATGAAATTGATAATTACAAATGTCTTCCCCATGGAAGTTGGCGCAGAAAAGCTATAATATTGGCTTGCGGAAATGTCCTTCAGCGCAAATCTTTGAGTATCGAAAAATATTTTGTCTGAATCTGGGATACGATTTATTATTTGATGAGTGTAGTTACCCACATCGCGCAAAAAGTCATGTTGCACTATAATGTCATTCTTTGCTTTAACAAATTCCAGTGATGCAAAATTAGATACATTCTGATAAACGGATTCTTTGAAAATCGCTACCTCCTCTTCATTAGGAAAGAGCTGACCCAAAAGGATTATAATTTGTTGCGCCAGATTATTATGAATTTCCAGTTCAGATATAGATAATAGGTCAGCGTAACGCAATAGGGAACGGTATCCATCATCAAACACAGAATCTGTCACACTAAATAGAGAGCGAGTATACTCCACAAGTAAGCGTTCATATTGAACTTGCAATAGCTTGTCTTTATCTATATTTTTGAGGATAAGGTCCACCAGTCTATCGGCCATTCTTACGCCTCCTGTGTAAAATACCGTTGTTTTTTTGTTACTTTCTGCATTATGCTCCGCCTATCTTTCATAGCATCATGGAATGGCAGAAAATAAAAATTAAACTCGTAATTACGAATTTTGTATTTATTAATGAAGTCAACTATGGCTTTCTTTTGCGCTAATACTTGCGTAATATTCTTTTCAATGACCTTCTGATCGTATTCGTCATTGGTATCTGATTCTCCCTGATATTCAATACTGTATCCAATGAATATTCCGAACACAGTCTCTTTCTTTTTTCTGGGAATCGTTATTATATAATCTTTAAGCTCAGCAGCCTCTTCTTCGTCAGCAAATTGATTCAAAAGATGCGTATCCAAAAGAAGACGATCTTGTATGTTATAGGTGAGATATGCATCAATTGATAGAAAAGCTTCCTTAATAGCATCTTGCAAACTATTCTTTATTTTTGCTTCTCCAATTATCAATTGAAGTACTTTTTTCCCAACATCCGTTGTTCTGAACCGGTAATGTATTCCGTCACTTCCCTTTACATAGTCCATGTTGCTCGTTTTCAATTCAACTTTACTAAAAAGCTTAGGAGCCTTAAGATCTTGCTCAAGGAATAAATAAAGCAAGACTTCGCCCAACTCGCCGCCTGCACCTCTATCCTTGTCAGATGTGATTTTCCGAAGATGTTCAATTGCTTCAATAAGTATCAGACTTTGTTTGACAGGGTTCTTCTCAGCCTCAGCAAGTCTTTTTCTATCAAACACATACCGGGCAATATTAGGCAATAAATACTCATAGAGCTCGTCATAATTGAAAAGCTTGTTTTCTGTATTTAGCATAAACAAACGGAGATAATTCTTATTGTCTACATCGAATTCATGTTCGGCTACCTTATTAAAAATGCCGAATCCATCAGAATAGGATGTGAGTTTATGCATCTCGCTCATATTTACACTCGCCTTTCCCTATAGCCAGACACCCATTAGTCAAATTTTAAATCCGCAAAGTTAATTATATAATCAGCACCACTCATTCCGGCACGATCTCCACGATATCCTCTATCCGGCAATCCAGCGCTGCGCAAATCTTCATGAGTATCTCTGTGGTGACATGCCCATTTCGTCCCATCTTGGTGACGGAAGCTGGGCTGATGCCCGCCTTTTCACACAAGTCTTTCTTTTTCATGTCCTTATCGATGAGCAGCTTCCAGAGTTTTTTATAACTCACAGACATAAATATCTCCTCCGTACCAATATACAAAAAAATGCTCTGCTACTTGGCAGAGCATTCGGTCTATTGCAGCCATACTGCCAAGGCCTATTCCAACACTTGACAGCGTTGTCTATAATGATAGCACATTTGGGCAGGGAAAGCAAGAAAATGATAAATCCGCACGAATTACGACTCTATTAAACTTCTTTTCGAGCCACAAAAGAAACAGTTGAACCTCCGAGCAGTCAGAGCTACAATGCCAACACCTCATAGCGAGGACAAACTGATTGGAGGTCAAATAATGAATTATGAAGTAAACTCATTTCAGAACTACGAATCGATCACCATTGACGAACTGAAGGATCAAGCTAACAGTCTACTGAATCTGGTAACGGAAGAACAGCGACCGCTGCGCGTATGCATGAATAATGGCAAAGAGTTCCTGCTGTTCCCTCAAGACCTGCTCGCTCCGATCTGCGATTCCGACTTTCGCTTAATCCTGCTGTCGGCAATGCGGTATGCGATGGGCAGGAATACTTGTATGCCCATGGTAGTCGCTGATTATATCAAGCGTCACATTCAGCTTCTGGATGATAAGTTTCTCGTACTGGCTGCCGATGAGATTAGGCGGTATCTTGAAGATTACGCAGAACACGAGCCGAATCCGAATCTTTGGCATGGCCTTTTAGGTGCACTTGAGACAGAACAGAGAGAGCGTGCCACTCGTAAGGCAAGGAAAATCAGACCTTGCCCAGCCTGCGGAAAGCCATTGGAGATCATGAGCATTGCTGACAATCGGCATTCACCTGGCGGATTTGATGTAATTGCTCACTGCCGGAACTGTCTCGCTGATTACGAATGGTTCTGTGATAAAGATGGCAGTGTCTCAGATATGAAGCAGTATTTCTTCGGGTAAGGCGAGTGTAAACAGCGGACGCTCATATGAACAAGTACATTCTCGTATTTCAATATGCTTTCCCTTAAAATGCCCCTCAAATTACGGGAATGCGATAGTTATTGAGGGAAAGCGAGTTTCACCTTTAGAGAGCAAATGCGTGAGGGTATTCTTTGTCTATAGCGCCGCAACTGCTGAGCTGCCGCTTTCGCAGAAACAACTTGCATAACCGTCTGCTCAGAGTTACAATACAGACCACACAGCAATGAGAAACGCTTCCCATCCGGCACCGGTGAATCTTCACCGGAAACCGGGCGGGAAGCGTTTTTGACCACATAGATTACCACAGACGGCGCCGGAACACTCGGAAACAGCGGAGATAAGAGCGCCAAAGAGTAAGTAAAACAAATAGGAAATGACTAAAAACCGCCAAAAATGAGCAGAAAAAGTATCTTCAATAAGTTTGGGACCAGGAGACCGGGCGTTCGAGTCGTACTACTCGGCCCCCCTAAAATCAATGATTTCAGAGGGGCCTTTCTCTTCTTTGATTCCTGCGGCGCAGAATTTGAGCCGCCTTACGCTTTCAATTTATACAGGCGGTCGCCTTGGTCTGTCTCCACAGTGACGATGCCCTCCTCGGCAAGCTGCTGCAAGAGGGATTCCGCGCGGCTCAGGGTAGTAGAACTCGTAGGCATTGCCGCTCCAGGCGGTGTCTGTTTTATCATAAAACCACTACTTCACGATCGCGTATCCCGCCTGTTTCAGAACCTCCAGCGCCTTTTTATAGTGTGCTGCTTTCGTCAGAACATAGTCGGTGTTGTAGGGGGAGACGGCGAAGATCGGAACGCTGTTCTCGGCCAGAAGCGCGGCGATTTTGGAGAGGATCCCCACCAGTGAAAAGTCCAGAATACCCTGAATGCGAAAGCCCTTCCACCCGTCGTCCCGCCGGATCACATTGGCGGGCACATAGCCGGTGGCGCAGACCAGAGAGTACTCCTCGTCCGTTTTGCCGGTGAAGCAAAATTCCGCTGAAAGGTCACACGGTGGCGTCGGCGTTTCTCCTTTATACTGGCGGCATAGCTCCTGTCCCAAAAGCATCACAGGTTGAACTCGTACATTTTGAACTCAGTCCAGCCGGTGTCCTCGTAAAACATCGTTTTGGCCTGTACGAACTGAAAGCCGCATTTTGTGTACAGCTTTTCCGCGACGGCGTTCTGTCCGAGAATGTCCAGCCGCACCGCCTTTTTGCCGTTTACTCTTGCGTATTGCAGGATTTCTTCCACCACGCGCTGTCCGACGCCCTTGCCCTGCTGTGCAGGCCGAACACCTAATGCGTGAGGGATCAGCACCTCGTCATCCCGGCAGCTCAGACTCCAGGGAATGCCGGCGTAGCCCTCATTGGACTCGCTGTTGAGAACGGTGCAGGCGTATAGCTGCCCATCCTCCTCCAGCGTGAACAGTTCTCCCCGCAGCAGACTCTCCTGCAGGAACTCGTCCGTGGGTATAGATGCCCTTCTTCCAGCCGATCACATCGTTCTGATCCTGCATCTCGTCGATGAGATCCCAATAGAAGTTTTTGATACGATCAAAATCATTACTATGTGCCTTTTGGAAAATCATATCAGGCCCTCCTGCCTGTCTTGATGGATGCCGTACATTGTTGTTGACCGATTATAGCACGCTGCCCTTGTGTTTGCAATGACCCATTGGCGGCAACGCATTTGCCATTTCCGGTGGCGGGAAAGTATAAGATCATTTGACACCTCCACGAACAACGATCCCTCTGCCTCTCTGCCGCAGATTATACCATTCCACCGCAGCCCGTGCAGCCTCACTGATCCCCGTTTTCCGCCACCCATGTCCGCACATAGTCCACAAACAGGCGGGTGGAATTGGACAGGGCCTTCTCGTCCTTCACGCCGATGCCGATGGTGCGGTGGAAGGTCATAGGCGGGCGGCAGGCAGTGACGGGCACGGGACTGTGGCGCACCATCAACTCCGGCAGCAGACTGATGCCCAGGCCCTCCGACACCATGGACAAAATCGTCCGGTCCTCACGGGCCACATACTTCACGTTGGGCCGGATGCCCATTTCATCGAAGGCCGCCATGATCTCATAGTCGTCGCCCTCCTCCAGCTGGATAAACGGCTCCGACGCCAGCAGCTCCTTGGGAAACGGGTCGCTGCCTGCGTAAGGGTGGTCACAGGGCACGATGACCTGCAATTCGTCCCGGTGCAGGGCGTAGGTCTGCAAGTGCTTCACCGACGGCAGCCGCAGAAAGCCGCAGTCCACCGCGCCGGTGACGATCCAGTTCTCGATCTGGTCGTAGAAATCGCCGGTGACCACCTCAAACTCGATGTTGGGGTACAGCTTGCCGAAGCTTTTCAGGATCCGGGGCAGCCACTGGGCCGACACGCTGGAAAAGGTGGCGATCTTCACCAGACCGCTGTCCATATCCTTCAGGCCCTCCACCGTCTGCATGAGAGCGTGATGGGCGGCGCACAGCTTCTCGATCTTGGGCAGCACCGCCCGGCCATCCGCCGTCAGCACCACGCCGCCCCGGTTGCGGCTGAGCAACGTGAGGCCCAGCTCGCTCTCCAGCGACGTGATGGCGTGGCTGATACCGGACTGGGTGAAGTTCAGCGCCTCTGCCGCCTTGGTAAAGGTACCGCAGGACACCACCTTCAAAAACACCTGATACTTGGAAATGCTCATGGGAACCACCTCGCTGTTGTCGATGCGTCTATTATACATGACGGTCGCTCATGAAATCAATAGCAAAGATGCGTTTTACAAATGCAGATTTCCGTGCTATCCTATGTACAGCTTACGAAACGGAGGACAGGAAGCATGGACACGCCCGCGAAAACCACCCGCTGCGCCCTGTGCGGCAGCAGCAGCGTGGTATACCGGAACGGACGCTATTACTGCGTTTCCTGCGGCGCCAAGGGCGACCATCCCATGTCCGACGCGGAGTTGGCCTACATCGACCAGGCCCTTTCACTGGGCGATGACAGTGCGGAGCTGGCAGCGCTGCGGCGTCGCTATCCCCGACTGCGTGTCAGATAATCCCCCTATCTGTACCCAATCTTTTCCATAATGAGGGTTATCCTCCCCTCGAATCACACCCGGTCACGCCGCCCTGTGGCCGGGTGTGATTTTGTCCCCTGTTCAGATCACACAGAGAAGCGAGAGGCACCACGAAACCCGCGATTCACGCCCTCCCCTTTTCACGCAAAAAAACTCCGGTTTTGCAACCGGAGTTTTTTGCTTTGCGCGAAAGCGTGATTACTTCATGAAGGTGCCGTCGATCATCTGCTGCAGATAGGCGTTGTACTTCTCAACGATCTCAGCAGGAACCAGCTCAGTGTTGATAGCGCCGGCGGACAGGGTGCCGTTCTCCAGCGTACCGTAGACGGTGTTGCCGCCGAAGTTACCGGCCTCGACAGCCTCCATGGAGGCGACGATCATGGCGGAGTTATCGGTGACCTGAGAGCAGATGATGCAGGGGTTCTGACCCAGAATGTCAGCAGGCTGGCCGATATCGTAGATCTTGATGGAACCGGCAGCGGTGTTGGCATCGTCGATGGCCTCGCGGGCGCCGGAGTCAACAGCGGAAGCGTCGCCGAAGAACACGTCAGCACCCTGGCTGATCAGCTCGGTGGCGAACTCCTTGCCCTTGGGGGCGTCGGAGAAGGAGTTGGCGTAGGGAACGGGCAGCAGCTCGACAGTCTTGCCTTCCTGCTCGGCCACATACTTGGCAGCCTCTTCGAAGCCGGCGATCTTGCCCTTGGTGGTATCCAGCTCCATACCGCCGATGAAGCCCAGCTTGCCACTCTCGGTCATCAGACCGGCCAGAGCACCGGCGATCCAGCCGATCTGCTGTGCGTTGGGCAGCAGAGAGGACACGTTGCCGTTGACAGCCTCACCGGGGGTCTTCTCAGCGCCGTTCAGCAGAGCGAAGGCCACATCGGGATACTCCTCGGCCGCCTGCAGGACAGCGTCGGTGTACTGGTTGCCGGGGGCATAGATCATGTCATAGCCCAGCGCGCAGTAAGCCACGATGGAATCATAGTACTGATCCTGAGAGATGGAATCGGTGTACTCGGTCTCCCAGCCCATCTTCTCAGCCGCAGCCACCATGGCGTTGTAGCAGGCAGCGCCCCAGCCGCCGTCGCTGATGCTGGAGTCGCAGATCATGGCGACCTTGTAGACCTTGTCACCATCGGCGTTGGCGTTGGCGTCGTCACCGTCGTTGGCGGCGTTGTTGTTGCCGCCGCAGGCCACGAGAGACAGGGTCATAGCCAGCGCCAGCAGCAGCGCAAGAAACTTCTTCATTTTGTGTTTTCCTCCTAATGTAGATTCTTTATAATAGCGCGTTTCCGCGTTATTACCGTTGTTACCGCTGCTCCTTGCGGTAGGGCTGGCCGTTAGCCTTGGGGCCGGTCTGACGGGTGCCGATGACGCTCAGCACGATCACAGTGGCCACGTAGGGGATCATCTGGAAGAACTGATAGGGGATGCCGATGCCGGACACCTGCAAACGGATCTGCAAAGCGTCGCAGAAGCCGAAGAACAGGCAGGCCAGCAGCACACCCACAGCGTTCCAGCGGCCGAAGATGACGGCAGCCAGCGCAATGAAGCCGCGTCCGGCCACGATGCCGTCGGTATAGGTGCTGGAGTAGCAGGTGGTCAGGTACGCGCCACCCATACCGGCCAGTGCGCCGCAGATCATGCAGGCAATGTACTTCACGCCGATGACGTTGATGCCCAGCGTAGCGGCGGCCTTGGGATGCTCGCCCACCGCCTTGTAGCTGAGACCGGCGCGGGTACGGTTGAAGAAAATCGCCGTAAACACCACCAGCACGATGGTAAGATACACCATGGGGCTCTGGTCAAACAGCAGCGGGCCGATGACCGGAATGTCCTTCAAGCCGGGGATGGCAATGCTGGGCATGGTGACGATCTGCTTCAGGTCGGAGCCGGTGCCGAAGTACACCCGGTAGATGAAGGACGCCAGCGCCGGGGCGAAGATATTGATGGCCATACCGTACACCGTATGGTCGGCGCACAGCGTCACCGTGGAGAACGCGTAGATCATGTTGACCAGCAGACCGGCCAGAGCGCCGCACAGCAGGCCCAGCCAGTTGGAGCCGGTGATGTAGCAGGTCAGGAAGCCCACCAGGGCGCCGATAGAGGCCAGACCCTCCAGACCGATGTTGACCATACCGGCCCGCTGTCCGTACAGCTCCGCCAGAGAGATCAGCAGCAGAGGGATGGCCAGGCGGACGGTGGCCAGAAGCAAACTGGAGATCCAATCCATTACTTGTCACCCGCCTTTCTCTTAGAGAACAACCGATTCTTCCATGACTCGAACTCCGGCAGCTTGGTCAGCGCCATACCGGCCACGGAGAACACGATCACCAGCGCCTGAATGATATCCGATACGCTGGTGGGAACGCCGGTGGCGGCCTGCATGGTGGTGGAGCCCACCCGCAGCGCCGCGAAGAACAGCGCCACGATGACCGTTGCAATGGGGTGCAGCTGGCCGATCAGCGCCATGGCCACGCCGTCGAAGCCGTAGCCTGCGCCGAAGCCGTTGATCAGCCGGAACTGGGTGCCCAGCAGCTCCGCGCCGCCGCCCAGTCCGGCGATCGCGCCGGAGATGATGAAGCTGGTGAGGATGTAGCGCTTGACGGGGATGCCGTTGAAGCGGCTGGCGGTCATGTTGTAGCCCACGGCCCGCAGCTTGAAGCCGCCGCTGGTCCAGAACAGCACGTAATACATGAGCAGGCCCACCGCGATAGCCAGCACGAAGCCCCAGGTGAAGCGCATACCGGTCACCACGCGGGGCAGCTGCACCAGCTTGGAGATGGCCGGAGTCTGTGGGATGTTCTCATCCCGGATCCAGCTGGTATAGAGCACGCCCATAAACAGTGTGGCCACGTAGTTGAGCATGATGGAGATGATCATCTCGTTCTGGCCGCGGGTGATCTTCAGCACACCGGGGATCATGCCCCAGATGCCGCCGGCCAGCGTACCGGCCAGCAGCGCCAGCAGGATGCCGGCAAACCCGGTCAGGCCACTGAAGTAGGCCGTCAGGAACGCGGCGATGGAGCCCATCAGGAACTGGCCCTCGCCGCCCAGATTGAACACGCCGCACTTATAGGCAAAGCAGGCGCACAGCGCGGTGAACATCAGCGGAGTGGACTTATTCAGCGTGGTACCGATGTTGGCGCGGGAGCCGAAGGCGCCCTGGAACAGATACTTCACCGCCTGGAAGGGATCGGCGCCCAGCGCCGCCATGATGATGCCGCCGATCAGGAAGGCCAGCAGGATCGACAGCAGCGGCACCGCGAAGCTGCCCAGAGAGCGTTTGAACTTTTCCATATACACTCCCCCCTTACTTACCGGTCATGGCAAGACTGATCTCCTCGATGGGAGGATTCTTGCCGGAATACTCGCCCATGATCTGGCCCTCGAAGCAAACCAGAATCCGGTCGGACATTTCCAATATCTCATCGAAGTCGGCGCTGATCAGCAAAATGCCTACGCCCCGGTCACGGGCGGCGATCATCTGGTCATGGATGAAGCTGGTGGCGCCGATATCCAGGCCGCGGGTGGGATGAGCCGCCACCAGCAGCACCGGGTCGGACTCCAGCTCACGGGCCAGAATGACCTTCTGCTGGTTGCCGCCGGACAGGCTGCGCACATCCTGATCCACGGAGGTACAGCGGATATCGTACTTCTTGGCCATCTCGCCGGCATAGCTGCCGATGGCCTTCTTCTTCAGCAGCAGACCCTTGCCGCTGCTGAAAGCGGCGCTGTCGCAGCTTTTCAGCACCAGATTCTCGGCGATGGTCATATCGCCCACAAGGCCCTGCAAATTGCGGTCCTCCGGCACGTGGGAAACGCCGTCCTTGATGAAGCCGTGGGGATCGAAAATAGCAGGCCGCTGGCCGGAGAGCTCCACCGTGCCGCTGTCAGGGGTGATAACGCCGGTGATCAGCTGCGCCAGCTGGGTCTGTCCGTTGCCGTCCACACCGGCGATGCCCACGATCTCGCCCCGGCGCACCGTCAGGGACATGTCGTTCAGGCCGTTGTGCTTGGACTCCTTATGATAATCCACATGGGACAGCTCCACCGCCACTGCCGCGTCGGCGCAGTCCTTTTTCTCATATTGGGAGGTGACCAGCTCGCGGCCGATCATCATGCTGGCCAGCTTCTGGCTGTCGGTGTCCGCGCAGTTGACGGTGCCCACCACCTCGCCCAGCCGCAGCACGGTGATGCGGTCGGAGATGTGCATGACCTCGCGCATCTTGTGGCTGATGAAGATGATGCTCTTGCCTTCGGACACCAGCTTGCGCATGATGGCAAACAGGCCCTCCACCTCGATATCCGTCAGGGCGGCGGACGGCTCGTCCAAGATCAGCAGCTCAGCGCCGTGGTACAGCGCCTTCAAGATCTCGGTGCGCTGCTGCTCGCCCACGGAGATCTCCGTGATCAGGCGATCCAGCTGCACGTCCAGACCGTACTTGGCGGACAGCTCCTCGATCTCCTTGCGGCGGGCAGCCCGGTCGATAAACAGGCCCTTGGCATGCTTGTCGCCCAGAATGATGTTGTCAAACACCGTCATGGCCTCCACCAGCATAAAGTGCTGGTGCACCATGCCGATGCCCAGCTTCACCGCCTGACTGGGCGACTCGATACGAACCTCCTTGCCCTCCAGAAAGATCTTACCCTCGGTGGGCTGATACAGGCCGATCAGAATATTCATCAGCGTGGACTTACCCGCGCCGTTTTCGCCCAGCAGCGTCAGCACCTCGCCCCGGTTCACGGTCAGGCTGATATCCTTGTTGGCATAGAAGCTGCCAAACCGCTTGCTGATATGTTCCATTCTCAGCAGCTCGCTCAAATGCTCTCACTCCCCTGCTTTCTTAATAATGAACAGTACGTCTGATAATATCGGCAAAAGTATACCATACATTTATCCCTTTGAAAAGAAAAATTTTCTCTGTTTTTTACATTTTCTCCCATAAAAATTTTTGTCACTTTCGTGCCCAACATTTTCTTATGTCTCTGTTCAGTTACCTGCAGATAACCGTGTTAAACCGCCCGCACTGCCCCCGAAAAGCAAAAAATAAGAGACACACTTTCATGTGTCTCTTATTTTATGGTGCGAGTGGTGATACAGAACTTTTTGAAAAAGCCAGTAATATCAACAGTTTTCAAGGCGGACGAGTAGCAAATAACTTGTATATATTCCCTTTTCGGGCGACTGTTTTTCAGACAGCCGCCCTTTTTCTATACCCCAATTCAAGTGCCGTGATTGGGGTGGAAAATCTGCGTTTTCTTTCGCTGTGGCTTGCGTTCTGAACATGACGTGGGTGTTTCCCATGTGGGAGGCAGCGGAGGCGTACAGACGGACAAACCACCTAAAATTAACACTTTTCATTTTCAGAGAAAGGAGGTGCGAAGATGGCTGTATTCCGTATCGAAAAGACCAGGGATTACACGGTCATGTCCAACTACCATCTGCGGGATATGTCGCTGTCGCTGAAAGCGAAGGGACTTTTATCCCTCATGCTGTCCCTGCCGGAAAACTGGGACTACACCATGAAGGGGCTTGCCAGTATCTGCAAGGACGGCATTGACAGCATCAGCGGCGGCATCCGGGAGCTGGAGGCGCACGGCTATCTGATCCGTTCGCGTGTCCGCAGCGCAAACGGGCAGCTCGGCTCTATCGAATACACCATTCTGGAACAACCTAAAGCGCCGTCACCTACACAGGAAAAACCTATACGGGAAAATCCCGTACAGGCAAATCCAATGTTGGACGCTCCAATTCAGGAGAACCCCGCCCAATTAAATAAAGAAGAATCAAGTAACTATCCATCAAAGACAGATTTATCAATTACGCAAGAATCAAGTCCTATCCTATCAAGTCCCCCAGTCCCCAGGGAGCGGAGCGGGCAGGACGGGATGCGAAAGCGGGAAAGCTATCGGGCATTGATCTTGGAGAACATCGAATATGACGTTCTTTCGCAGAACGTGCAGTTGGATAAAGACCGACTGGACGAGCTGGTGGAGCTCATGGTAGATACCGTCTGTTCCAATCGGGAGATGATCCGTGTCGCCGGGGACGACTACCCTGCGGAGGTCGTCCGGTCACGGTTCCTGAAGCTGAACGCCTCGCACATCGAGTATGTCCTTGACCGGATGCGGGAGAACACCACCTATGTCCGCAACATCAAGAAATATCTGTTGGCGGCGCTGTATAACGCCCCGGTCACGATGGACAGCTATTACACATCCCTTGTCAGCCATGACCTGTACGGCAGCGGAGATCGGAGGTGAACGC
>OGPK01001263.1_pt1 | contig 20002 bp, 18 predicted proteins | sample 1552921 | NCBI WGS metagenome assembly OGPK01 (sample SAMEA2580264, study PRJEB22360) | human gut metagenome | biome: human gut; feature: human-associated habitat; material: faeces | place: Denmark | collected 2008/2010 | reverse complement strand
GCAGAGGAAGCGGCTGAAGAGGCTGCTGTCGAAGAAGCTGTTGAGGAAACTGCTGAATAATCTTTTCAGTTTCAATCGGATTCGTCCGCATATCGAAAAAGTGCCCGGCTCAAATGCCGGGTTTCTTTTTTTGTTTGCTTCTCGCTTACGTAGAAGCAAAATCTGACCTCTAATCTGTGTAATCCAAGGAATCATCCATTCTTTGATAAGATAACAACAGCGAATTAACCGATGTTAAAAACGAGGTAGCATATGAAAGCCCTTATCCCTGCTGCTGGTCTTGGAAGCCGATTCCTTCCCGCTACGAAGGCGCAACCAAAAGAGATGCTTTTGGTTGTGGATAAACCCGCCATCCAGTACGTGGTAGAGGAAGGTCTCGCATCGGGTGCTGATGAGGTTATTATCATCAACAGCCGTGATAAGAAGTCTATCGAAGAGCATTTCACGCCAAATCCTGAGCTTGAGGCCGAGCTTCGTGCTCGAGGTAAGGATTCCTATGCCGACAAAGTCGCGCATGCAGGTAATCTTAATGTGAGTTATGTTTATCAGGATCAACCGCTCGGACTTGGCCATGCTGTTCACTGTGCTGCAGACAAAATCGGAGACGAGCCTTTCTTCGTGCTGCTTGGTGATGTGCTTGTGCCTGAAAATAAGATGCTGGTACGAATGAAGGAGATCTCTGAGGAGCATGGTGGCGCTAATGTGATCGCGGTTCTTCCTGTGCCTCAGGATCAGGTCGATCGTTTTGGAGTCATAGACGGCAATCAGCTCTCAGAAGACGTATGGAAGGTTGTTTCGCTTGTTGAAAAGCCTGCTTGTGAAGATGCTCCTTCAAATCTCGCTGTCTTTGGTCGCTACCTTCTCTCCCCTCGTGTTATGGAGCTCTTGGCTCAGGTTGCTCCGGGTGCAGGTGGCGAGATACAACTCACTGATGCGATGGCTGAAGCCTTGAAAGAAGAAGAGATGTACGCGCTTGTGATCGACGAAGAGGATGGTTTTGATACTGGTACGATCGAGAGCTGGCTTGAGACTAATAATCGCTTGTATGCACGTATGAAGGATGCATAAGCCATCGTCTTATCTCTTATAAATGAGAAAACGCCCCGACCGCACGAAGCTGAGACGGGGCGTTTTTTGTGACTGGTCGTCTACGCGCGTGTTGTAAGCCTTATTAAAGCACCGACACGGGTTGGGCTTCTAGCACAGAAGCAGGCTCGGTTTGAGCATCGGTTCCCGAAGCAACAAGCATCTCTTCAGGCTCGATCTCATCGATAAAAGACCCAAAGAGCGCTTCACCATTCTGGCTAAGTTCTACCATACCCGTAAGGATGTCGACATACTGATAAGACTGACGTGCTGCAGCTCCGCGCTTGCGCTTCACTTCCATGATGAAGAGTTTAGGATGTACTTGCATGAGCACCCCTTCGCTCTCAACGATCTTGGAACGTCCCATATTGGCACGAACGCGCAGTTTCTGACCGACGAAATCAGTCAGAGTGTCATGAATGCTATCAACGATCTGAGCTTGCTTTGCTAAATCCATATACACTTCCTCAAAATGGCATAGTACAACTCACCTATCTTAGCACGCTGCCCTAATCATAAATATCAATAGACAGTCAATTTATGCCAACGGTACCAAATGATCGTTAAGCAAAGATGGGTATGAGGATCTATTTCATTTTGCTTATAAAGAAAGCAAAATAATCTAAATTTGATCAGTTTTGGTTAATAGTCCAATCAAGAAAAGCACGGCCTAATCGAAGATAGGCATCGCTCGCAAGTGTTTCTCCTCTCGATCTAGGATCGACATCAGCTTGGGTGAAAAGATATGAGAGCAATGCCTGAATTTCGATGGTCGGATTGACTCGTTCGAAGTAGCGCTTCATAGAGTTTGAAATGGTCTTACGTCTGTTTTCGAACGCGGCATCAGCCATGATCATGGTGGCTCTTAAGAGCTCAGGCTCACGGATCTCTGTATTGCGATCGAGGCGGATGACCGTGCTCTTTACTCGTGGTGGCGGAAAGAAATTGCCCTCTGAGACTGAAAAATGCCCTGTCGGGTGCGCGAACAAGCCGAGCTTGATGGTGTACGAACCGTAGTTTTTTGTACCGACGCTCGCGCACATGCGATCAGCTACCTCTGCCTGCACCATAACAGTTGCGCTTTCAAGCGAAGAGAGGCGCTCGAAATAATCGAGGACGAGCGTAGCGGCGATGGCATAAGGAAGATTTGCGACGAGCTTATTAGGCGCAAAAGGAAGGTCTTCTGCAGTGATGTCAAGCGCATCTGCGCAGATGAGGGTGAAGGATTTACTCCATGGAGCGCACGTATGAGCAAGGACAGCAGGAAGATCGGTATCTCGCTCGATAGAGACAACCTCGCCCGCGCGCTTGAGCAATGCTTCGGTAAGCGTCCCGATACCAGGTCCGATCTCGATCACTTTATCGTTTGTGACCAAATCTGCGAGTGTGCAAATACGCGCAACAACACCATCATTGATAAGAAAATGCTGACCAAGCGCTTTCTTTGTCATGAGGCCGAAACGCTCAAGTGTCGCTTTTGTATCACTTACCGAAGCGAGTGAAGAAAGACGGTTCACGAGCATACCTCCTTATGAGCTTGGCGAATCTGATGGGTGAGCTTTTCGTATATGCGTTGTTCATCTTCGGCGATGAAGGCATGCATACGGGCAAGTTTAAAATCAACAAGCGCTAGAGCCGAAGTGAGTGAAGGCACCGCAGGTTCGGCGCCATAAGGGTCTCCCCCTTCGCCGACCAGCGCAAGGTAGAAAGGTCGTTTATCAGGCAGGCGATCGTGACCATCGAGGTATTCTTGTCGTTTCCAATAATATGGCTGGAGGCGATCAAGCACCGCTTTTAGCTGAGAAGGGACACCTGCAAAATAGATCGGCGAGATGATCAGTGCTGCATCGGCGCTCTCAAGCGCTTCTCTTACGAGGTTTTGGTCATCTTGATAGATACAGGTGAAGTCGTCCTTGCAGACGTTACATCCAATACATCCATGAACATTGAGTGTTGCTACGGAGAAGAGATGGATGTTTGTATGAGGATCAAGATCGTAAAGCGAGGTCTTGATCTGCTCTGCAATCCGAGCACATGTTCCTTGTGCGTAAGGAGAACCTGATATGATCAGCCATGTTGCCATGGAGTGACTTCCCTATCGAGTAGAGCGCACGCATTTTCGAACAATCGCTCAAGAAGCGCATGCTGCGAAGCGTGTGTTGTGCAATCGAATATCTCGAGCAACTTAGCAATGGTAAAGAGCGTATATTCTGGTCCACATTCCATTCCGCGAAGTGGCTCAGGGGTCATAAAGGGAGAATCGGTCTCGGTAAGCAAGCGATCAAGCGGAACGGTAAGTGCGCTTTGACGCACCTCGGGGGCATTCTTAAAAGTGAGCGGGCCGCCAAAAGCGACATAGCATCCTTTATTGATCCACGGCTTGAGGGTTTCCTTGTCGAGATTGAAACAATGAAGCAACACCCCAGCTTCAGGAAAGCCTTCTTCGTTCATGATGGCCAATCCATCCTCATGCGCTTCACGAAGATGGAGGATAAGCGGCAGGCCAGTCTTATGCGCAAGACGAATCTGTCTTCTGAACGCCTCTCTTTGCTCTGATCGAGGGGAATGATCGTAGTGGTAATCGAGTCCTACTTCGCCGATCGCAGCTACAAGGGGGTGATGAAGCGCATCAAGAAGACGTTTTTCAAGTGAATCATCATAGTATTTTGCATTATGAGGATGACAGCCGATTCCTATGCGAATCTTTGGAGCATCATTCTCGAAATTGCCAAGATCGTATCGCTCGTAGAACGAGCGTGCACCAGCGATCCAGCTCGAGAGCTCTTCAAAGGTAGTACGATGGTCTTCTTGTACATCGACGATCGTGCAGATAAAACGTATGCCATAGTAAGCACTTCGAGCGATTGCGCGTGCGGGATTTGAGAGCATATCGAGATGAGCGTGCGTATCAGCAATAGGCGCAGGCAGTGAAGGCGCTTCAACGAGGCGGCATTTCTCTTTTTTTCGTTTTTGATAGAAGAGCATATCGCGCTCAATATCGCTAAGCGATGTAAGCGGAATGCTCTCCCCAAAAGAAAAGCAAAGGTCGTTAGTGGGATTATTCGAGAGAGAAATCGATCGCATCTACGTCCAATCGTGGATAAAGAGGCGTTCCCGTATCGATCTTAAGACCTGGGTCGAGCTGTCCCCATACGCTTGCAGCTTCAATATCGGTGATATCGGTCACATTGCCAAGATTCATGCGAGAAAAGACTTCATTAGAGGTGTTCGGCATAAATGGTGCCATGAACAGAGCGATGATTCGGATCGCTTCTAGGGCGTTGTAGATGACAGCAGCAAGCTCATCAGCAGTCTCTTCGCTCTTTGCGAGATCCCACGGTTTCGAATCTTCTACATAGAGATTCACGCGACTTGCAAGCTTTTGAACCGCCTGTGCAGCTCTTGAGAAGTCAACATTAGAAAAGGCTTCATCGTAGTCTTGATATAGATCCTTTGCGATATCAGCAAGTGGGTTATCTTTGGCTTGAGTTGGAGGAGTGGGAACTTGACCATCAAAATACTTGTCGGTCATATTGAAGACGCGTGAGACAAGATTTCCCCAGGTATTTGCCAGATCTGCATTGTAGACTTGCACCATGCGCTCAATGGAGATGGAGCCATCATGACCGAATTGAACATCAGAGAGGAAATAGTAACGATAGGGATCGACGCCGAATACCTTAACCAGATCGGCGGGTTTGAGTGCATTGCCACGCGACTTCGACATCTTTTCGCCTTTTGTCAGCAAGAAACCATGTCCGAAGACGGTGTGTGAGATGGGCATATCAGCTGCCATAAGCATTGCAGGCCAGATAACGCAGTGGAAGCGAATGATATCTTTACCAACGAAGTGGTATTGCATCGGCCATGCAGCTTCGAACTCTTGCGTGCGATCAGGATCGCTATAGCCGATTCCTGTCAAATAAGCCAGGAGCGCGTCAGCCCAAACATAGGCGACATGCCCTTCGTCAAAGGGAAGCGGAACTCCCCAATCAAATGTTGAGCGAGAAATGGAAAGATCCTTAAGTCCGCTCTTTACGAATGAAACAACCTCATTCTTGCGCGTAACAGGGCGAATGAAATCAGGATTTTGCTCATAAAATTCAAGGAGCTTATCTTCGAAATCTGATAATTTGAAGAACCAGTTCTCTTCCCCACTCGTCTTTTGCACAGGACGCTTACAATCGGGACAGACGAACACTCCTTCCTCGTCTTTTTCCAGGTCAGATTCGGCATAGTATGTTTCTTCATGAACGCAATACCAGCCTTCGTATGCGCCCTTGTAGAGATAGCCCTTATCATAGAGATCATTCCAGAATTTCTTTACCGTATCTGCGTGACGAGGCTCTGTGGTGCGGACGAAGTCAGTATAGGTGATGTCAAGCATATCCCATGCATCACGGAATGCAGGTTCCATGGAATCGCACCATTCTTGTGGTTCCATATCGTGAGCTGCTGCGGTATCAGCAACTTTTTGCCCGTGCTCATCCATACCAGTCACAAATGAGACCTCATGACCATTCATGCGCTGATAGCGTGCAACAGCATCCGCTGCAATGGTGGTATAAGCAGTTCCAAGATGAGGAGCGGCATTCACATAGTAGATCGGTGTGGTGATCGCGTAGGCGCCTTTTGGCATGAGAAGAATCTCCTTTTCTGATCCCTGTTCGGCGCATGATACCGGAAGGATCTTGCTCTGTTTGCGCCAGCCAAGTTAAATAGCTGGCGATCGAAGATGAACGCTCTTATTGTTCGAATTCATTACGCAAAGCAGAAACCGGAATGATCTGCGATGCTTCATGAACGATCTCATACGTATCACGGGCGATCATATATTCTTCGTCGGTTGGAATGACAATGATCGCGACACGAGAATTATCTGTGGAGATGATGCGCTCAAATCCACGCTGCTTGTTCTTCTCTTGGTCGAGCACGATGCCAAGCGGCTGCCAGCCAGAGAAGATCATGCGGCGCATCTTCTGGCAGTTCTCCCCTACGCCCGCAGAAAGCACGATGGCATCTGCGCCTGACATGAGAGCGAGATATTGGCCGATATATTTCTTGCAGATAGATGAATACATCTCATAGGCAAGGATCGCACGTTCGTCTCCAGCGTTAGATGCATCACGAACCATACGTAGATCGTTGCTTATGCCAGATACACCTTTAAGACCTGATTCTTTGTTGAGGATATCGTTCATCTCTTCTGCCGTGAGTCCTTCATGATCCATCAAGAAGGTGACGATAGCTGGGTCGATCGCGCCAGAGCGTGTTCCCATCATAAGTCCATCGAGTGGCGTGAAGCCCATTGATGTATCGATCGGAACCCCATGATCGATCGCTGCTATAGAGCACCCGTTGCCAAGGTGGCAGGTGATGATGCGCAGATCATGGAGATCTTCACCGAGGATGTCGGCTGCACGTTCTGAGAGATAACGATGGCTTGTTCCATGAAAACCATATTTACGGATGCCGTATTTCTCGTAGTATTCGAATGGAATTGGATACATGAAGGCTTTAGGTGGCATAGTTTGGAAGAATGCCGTGTCAAAGACGGCAACCATGGGAGTTTCAGGCATAAGCTTCTGACACGCTTGGATTCCAGCGAGGGCAGCTTTGTTATGCAGAGGGGCAAGTTCAGCCAGTTCATCGATCTTTGCGATGACGTCGTTATCGATCATGGCAGAACGTTTGAAGTATTCACCACCGTGAACTACACGATGGCCGATAGCGCTGATCTCGTCTAGGCTCTCGAGAACAGGTTCTTCGCCTGCAAGCAATGAATCGATGACGAGCTGAAGAGCCTCTGTGTGATCTGCGAGCGGTTCTTCGATCAAGACTTCGTTGTCGTCCACCACATGCTTACGAACGGCATCTTGGGATCCGACGCGTTCACACAAACCACGTGCAAGGACTTTATTGGCATCGATGTCGACGAGCTGATACTTGAGCGATGAAGAGCCTGCATTGATGACGAGGATTTTCAACGAAACTCCTTCCAAAGTTGATAGAACGATTATACGTTCCTGCGCAGACGCCCTTTCGCGAGCTCTGTTCATATTCGGCGGACGGGTTCGCGCATGAGAGAAATGGAACACAAGCTCGATCGTCTCAAATGAACAAAACTAAGCTTTTGAGAGTTCGTTGTCGGTCTGGGTATCGTCGATCGATGTATCGAGTTCACCCATGAGCACTTCAACTTTTTGTTGCGCATCAGCAAGGCTTGTCTTGAGGTAGCGCAGCAGTGCAACACCGCGCTCGTATTTTTTCAGGCTTTCTTCCAATTCGAGCGTGTTGCTCTCAAGAGCTTCGACGATACTGCCAAGCTCGTTCATTGCTTCGCGAAAGGTTAGATCGATTTGTTCGTTTGGCATCTCTTCTCCTTTACATCGCATTCTCAGCGGTTCTCGAGTAGCTGAGAATGGGGTGATCTTTCTTGAGTGTTTGTGACTGAGCAATCTATGATGCCGTCTTGCACTTGAATCGTGATAGCATCATGAACCTTCACTTGCTCGATTGAGCTTATGAGCGCACCTGAATCGTTTTTTGTTATCGACCAACCACGCTCAAGAGCTGTGAGCGGCGAGAGGTCGTTGAGGCGGGCGGTTGCTAGTGCAGCTTCCGATCGATATGGATCGATGAGTGTTTTACCTGCCTTGAGCAGTGCGAGGTTTTTGAGCGAGAGCTCGTGGTTGGTATGGGCAAGCTGTGAATCAAGAGAGATCGCGAGCCTACGAGCGAGTTCCGTACAACCATGCTTGCGGTCTTTGAGTGTGCGCGGAATGGCGATGCTTAAACGCAACTGGAGTTGTTCTATCGCAGCGATGTCGGATTCGCCGAAATGCGACATATTCTGTTCGATGCGTGTTTGATAGAGATCGATCATTTGAAGATCATTGGCGTATAAGTAGTTCGGATCACGAAAGATCGGACGAGATTCAAAAGCGGCAACGTAATTGAGCGAGCGCTCAATGCGATGCATGAAGACAGAGCTCATACGTGCAGCAAGCGAGTCAAGCTGATCAAAGAGCTCTTCTCTGCTCGGACTTACCGCTTCAGCTGCGGCGGTGGGAGTTGAAGCACGCAGATCGGCAACCATGTCTGCGATCGAAGTATCCGGTTCGTGACCGATGCCAGTGACGATAGGAACAGGGCTTTGCGCAATGAAACGAGCAAGCGCTTCATTGTTAAAGGGCATTAGGTCTTCAAATGACCCGCCTCCACGAACGAGCAAGACTTCTTCTGCTCCTGCATTAATAACACTCTTGAGCGCATTGATGAGTTCTTGGGCCGCTTGTTTACCTTCAACGGGAACGCCAGCAAAGAGGATCTCTGCGATCGGATAACGTCGTCTCAGCGTGCGCAATACATCGTGGACGGCAGCGCCTCTAGGAGAAGTAACGAGGCCGATCTTGGTGGGAAAAGCAACGAGTGCACGTTTGCGACTCGGATCCATCAAGCCTTCGTTTCTGAGCATGAGCGCACGTTGCGCTACTTGGGCACGAAGATCGCCTTCGCCTGCAAGTTTAAGCGAAGTAACATCGAAATTCATGCGACCCTTCGGTGCGAAGATCGTAAACTTGCCTACGACCTCAACACGTGCGCCAAGTCGAAGTGGGACGCCTGCGCTCTTGTAACGGTTCATCCACATAAGGCAAGGAAGCGCTGCATTTTCGTCCTTGATAGTGAAATAGACCGCTTTGTATCCTGGTTTTTGATTGAGCTCGCTCACCTCGCCAACGATATGAAAGGTGTGCTCAGAGATGATCGACTTGGCGATATTGAGCGCCGCAGAAACACTAAGCGCGCGACGCTGTGGTTGCTGTTCGCTCGATTCGTGATCATACATGAGAAGACCTAATTATCACGTGCTGAGAGTAGATAGAGTAATTGAAGGATGGAAACGAGAGCAGCTGCAACATAGGTGAAAGCGCACGCTCGCAAGACGCTCCATGCTCCTGCTTGCTCCCCTCCTGGGATGCCAGTAGAGCGCATATAGGCCATAGCGCGCTTGCTTGCATCGAATTCGACAGGGAGCGTGACGATCTGAAAAAGGACTGCAATTGCATAGAGGATGATAGCAAGATCAACCAAACCCACCACGTTCAGGATAATACCTGCGAGCAAGATGAAGATCCAAGCATTCGAAGCAAGATTGACCGCAGGAACGAGTGCGGAGCGCACTTTCATAGGCTTGTAATCCTGAGCGAATTGGCAAGCATGGCCGACTTCGTGACAGGCCGTTGCAGTGGCAGTGATGGAGCGACCGTTATATGAATCAGGACCAAGTGTGATGGAATTATCCTTCGGGTTAAAGAAATCCTCGCCCTCGCGGCCCATGCGTACTTCAACGCCTTGTATGCCGTAATAATTGAGCATACCAAGCGCAACATCACGTCCAGTGAGGTTGCTCGAATTGGGCACATGGGAATACTTGTTGAGTTGACGATGAACGTAGGCTTGCGCACCAAAGCCGATCGCGAGCGTTACCAAGATGAGCAATAAGTACGACATGATGTCTTTCCTCCTGCGCTGGTGAGACGTTTCAGGTGCAAGCACTATCACCCTTAAGTCTGCGCGAATACTAGATGATCTCTAACTTTAACGTTAAACAAGCAGCGTAAATCTAAGAGCGCTCAATCTCCAGATTTCCGTCAGTTATCCGTAATGAAACCCTACCTGTGAGCAGATCAAGCAGTTGATTTCCGAGCAAGTGCTTTCGCCAGCCTTTCAAAAGCTCGCATTCGTCGTAATGGCCCCGTGCAAGCTTGGTGAGCTCTGCGTGAGGTGCGAGCGTTTGCACGGCGATATCGTTTTCTTTCGAACATTTACGGGCGATACCACTCATCACATCTACGACGGCATCCACGTTCGCCTCACTGCGTGATTTATTCTTGAGGGCTGGTAGATCGTCCTTAGGGCAGTTGAGGCCTTTCTTGATACAGGCGATCACTTCACGAGCATCGCTTGTGCGTAATGCATCTCGCAGACCACGAACCATGAATAGTTCATCAAGCGTGCATGCTTCACGACGGCATGCCTCCACGATCTGCTCATCAGAGACGATCCACTTACGAGGAATATTACGTGATTGAGCCTTAAGTTCACGCCATGCTGCAAATTCACGTGCTGCTGCCATTTGACGTGGTTTGAGTTGGTTGACGCGCTTGAGCTTCTTGTATCGCTCATAGGGGTCGATAATATATCGATCAGGATGGCTGAGCTCTTCAAAGGATTCAGTGAGCCAATCCAGGCGATTCTTTTCGGTGAGCGCTCTGATCATTTTCTCGTGGATCTGCGGAAGATACAGCACATCTTCGGCGGCATATTGCACCTGGGAAGCCGAAAGCGGTCTTCGCGACCAATCCGTAAACGAGTCTTTCTTTGCAAGCTCGATGTCGCAGTATTGAGAGACAAGCAATGCATAAGAGGCTTGTTGGTTCTTACCAAGCAGCGTCGCAGCGATCTGCGTGTCGAACACCGGCGCAGGAAGTACGCCGGTCTCGCGAAGGATGATCTCCATATCTTGTGTGCAGGCATGAAAGATCTTCAGAATGCCTGGGTCAGTGAGCGGACGAGCGAGTGCTTTGAGGTTCTTAAGAGGAAATGGATCGATAATCGCTATCGTATCTTCTATTCCGATCTGCACAAGACAAGTCTTAGGATAGTAGGTCTTCTCGCGAAGGAATTCGGTGTCAATGGCCATATAAGAGCTCTTCATACACGATTCAATGAATAGCTCGAGCGCATCGTCGGTTTCTATGAGTAGTTTCTTTAACATCGTTAGCATTACCAGTTCTCGTTAAACCACCGAACTACTATAATGCATTGCAGACGTTTATGAAGCGCATAAAGGGGCATCGGTGAAAGTTCTCGTAATCCATAACATCGGATCGGGCCATGGAGCTGGCGCTATCTACGACTTCATCCGTTCATACGCTGAAGACGGAGATACGATCACGTTGCGTACGTTTAACGGGGTCACTCCGTTTGAGCGATTGGTTGAAGATGCCGCCGAGTTCGATTTCGTGGTCGCAAGTGGCGGCGATGGAACGATCGCTGCGGTCACCTACGCACTGCGCTATTCGGATATTCCTATTCTGCCCTTTCCTTCTGGAACTGCAAACTTACTGGCTATGAATCTTTCATCGCCAAACGAGCCTCATGCGTTATGCAAGGTTGCCGATCAGGGTCAGACGATGTATTTCGATCTTGGCGAGATCGAGACCGCACAAGGTTCGGTCGGTTTCACCATCATGGCAGGCTGTGGTTATGACGAGATCATCATGCGGCTTGCTTCACAGCATAAGCAGGTCTTAGGTCCTATTGCGTATTTTCATGCTGCATTCACCAATCCTGCCCCTCCGCATTCGAAGTTCACGCTCATAATCGATGGGAAGCGTATCGAGAGCGCTGGTATCGGCGTGGTCTTCGCGAATTTCTCGCGCATCCAGTTCGATCTTATGGTGTCAGATATGAACTTACCTCAAGATGGATTGCTTGACATTGTGGTTATAAAGACGAATACCGCGATCGAATTGCTTCCTACACTCTTTGCAAAAGCGGTTGACCACAGTGGTAATCTTGCCAATAAGCTTGGAAATCTAGAAGTGTATCGCGGACGCGAAGTAACCATCGAAGCTTCGCCTGAAATGTATATGGAATATGACGGAGAACCTACCCATATGCATACTCCTTTTACGGTGCGCTGTCTGCCGAAAGCGGCACGTTACATTGTTTCTGAGGAATGCATCCAATATTTTAAGGATCTTGAAAACTGATCCTTTCATCAACCTATGAGATCAACGCTTAGCGCTTAGGCAAGATGATCCCGATCTTGAGAGGAATCCATTTCGCGATTCTTCTGCGCGACCCAGGCCTGATAATTCTTCTTGTATTTCATCTGGATGAGCTGGATGATGACCGAGAATATCATCGCGAAGTACACCATTAACTTCTCAACATGCATATCAAGCAGCTCTATGCCTGAGTGGATACCCAGACCATCGAGCGTAAGCAAGATACCAATCGTGACAATGAAGACAAGAGCGAGGATCTTGATCTCGGTGTGTGTATTGATGAAACGCGAGATAGCATCGACGAAGATCATCATCAAGATGACTGCGATGATAACTGCAAGGATCATGATGATGAGATGTTGCGCGAGTCCTACTGCGGTGATGACCGAATCGATCGAGAAAACAAGATCCATGACCATGATAGTAATGACTGCTTGTGGCAGCGTGATTCGTGTGCGTTTATGCGAAGGCTCTTGTGCTTCTTTTTCCTCTGTAAGTTCGAGCACGCCTTTCAATTCGATGATTCCCTTATAAATAAGATAGATACCACCAACGAGCAATACGAGATCACGAATGGAAAAGCCCATGGGCTCACCGTGGATCTCGATGAAAGGGATAGAGAAAAGTGGATGGGTCATATGCACAAGAAACGAAGCGAAGCATAAGAAGAGGATGCGCATTACGAGCGCACCTAACAAGCCGACCTTGCGACCAATATGCTGTTTTTCAGGAGCGAGACGATCAGTGGTGATAGCGATGAATACAAGATTGTCGACACCGAGCACAATCTCAAGGAAGAGCAATGTAACAAGGCTGATCCAAGCTTCGGGAGTTGCGAAGATCGAAAGGTCAATCATAATATGAGCAACGCCATCCTTTAAAAAAAGACCGCAATGCGGTCTTTGGTCGATTTGGAGGCGACGCCCGGATTCGAACCGGGGATAAAGGCTTTGCAGGCCTCTGCCTTACCACTTGGCCACGTCGCCACAAAAAAGCCGTCATGAAAAGGTTGAGACGGCCATTGTTACCCTGGAGCGGACGACGGGGTTCGAACCCGCGACCCTCACCTTGGCAAGGTGATGCTCTACCAACTGAGCCACGTCCGCGTATGTAGTCTGTTTAAATGGTGGGCGATACTGGGATCGAACCAGTGGCCCCCACCGTGTCGAGGTGATGCTCTCCCGCTGAGCTAATCGCCCACTTAAACAGAGATGCTGAACACGTATCGTATCAGCGGTTGATTAGTATACTAGAATCAGGTTCTCCGTCAAGTCCCTGTCTAAAAATATCCGTAATAAGGTGTTTGGACTACGCTTGAATGAACCCAGTTGATAAGCGTAATAAAGTCAAATACTGGCAGACCTGTACCTGCTTGTATCGCATAAGCATATGGAGGCAGATCGCTGCATTCGAGCAAGATAGCACCTATTTCTGGATGATGCTTGACAAGGGTTTGTGCGCAATGAGCAAGATCGTTTGTGAGCTGACCATTGTCAAGTTCGGTCTTTCCCCATCTAATCGGAGCAAAGCTCTCCATAGCCCCTACATCCTGGATGACGATATCATCAAGATGCGCCCCAACACTTCTCAGGATGCCTTGATCGATGTTCGCTGCGCTCGCAGCAAGCACTGCGATCTTTTGTTCGGGTTTTAGCCCAAGCTTAATGATCGGAAGTTGGCAAAGACTCGAGAGGAAGACGGGAATACTGACTGCAGCAGCAACTTGTTGTTGAAAATGAGCGAAATAACCACACGCACCAACGATAGCGCGTACTCCTTCTGCCTCAAGTTCGCAAGCAGCAGCCACTACGATCTCTTCGAGCTGAGATGCTCCTTCGAAGAGCAATTCGATATCGAATTCGACCTTCTTATAGAGAACAGGGAAATCAAATGTTGTAGCATTCACCACATTTCCAGGAAGCTTTGGATAGTCTAGGTCGACTGCAATGATACCAATCGAGTGTCCTGAAGTGTAGTGAGCAGGAACATTCCAGGTCTTTAAGAGGTCATCTTCGTTATTTAGTCTAGATCGCCACATTGCGATAGTCTCCTTGCTCTTGTGTAGACAGCCTTATTCAGTGTAGGTTCCGTCATTGAGATATGCGAGCAGCGCTTCCTTGTCCATATGTCCGATACCGAGATCTTCAAGTTTCAAACCCGACTCGAAATAATTGGTTTTATTCATGACACCACCAAGTACGATCATCGAATCAATGATGGGCGTGGGAACACTAAATTTCTTACCTAGTTCATGATAGACATGACAGCCAACTGGAACATCTTCGGTCACATAGCGATTCTGGATCGTGAAAGGACCAGTGCCATAGCCGACCTCCCACTCCTCGTCAAAGGGTACCTTACAGCCTTCTCCCATGTATTCCTGTCCCAGTACGCTTGTGCGCTGATAGAACACTTCTTTATCAAATGGCTGAATGCCAACACCGATCGCTTCAGCAAGAGCGATCTCTTCGTTATAGAACTGGTATTGGACCTCAGAGATCGAGGGACAGAAGCTATGACTATAGATGCTGTAGTCGTGTTTATTCATATGAAGAACTGTGCTGAAATTCTCCATGGTCGAAACGCCAAGAACGGTTCCAGGAACATGGATAACTGGATTGACGTTCGAAAAGCCGATATCGAGTACGGTATTGCCCCCCACCGCGCCTTCGCCTTGGGTGATCGCATCAAAGCACCCAAGTGCCTCAGAGCTTTTGAGGAAATCTTGTTGATCAGTCATGGGAAGCGACGCACCACGGAGGGTTATCGCACGGTAAACCAAACTAACATGAGCATTCATCACACCACCTTCGGTATCAACGCGTGTGCCATAAGGTGCACTCGACCAGCCACCGATGATGACATCTTTCGTACAGCCTGCTTCGCGCATCATCTTGCGCAGCTTCAAAGTGCCATAGTTGTCTGGAATGATATGAATGATCTGGCCATCTTCAAGGCAAGGAATGAGCGCATCGAAAAAGATCTCATGAGCAACTGAAGGGATACCGACGATGATGAGCTTGGCGCCCGCTACCGCATCAGCGATCGAATTGGTCACCAATGAGAAAAAAGCCTTACCGTAACGCTCGAAGCCATATTTGGTTTGCGTGCCAGGAAGCTTCTGCCCTATCGTGATGCCTGTTCGCTCAACCGTACCAAGCGTAGAGCTGAAGAAGGGATCGAGGTCGCAAATGCGAACCTCTTGTCCGGCGAGTGCACAATCTGCACCGCAAGTCTTGCCGACTGCTCCACCACCAAGAACGGCGATAGGGGCGTTTCGTAATGCTTCTACATCGATCATTTGATCACCTTTCTCAAAAGATGGATAAATCCATCCTACTAGCTTGAATCGTATCTATGATACGTCAAAAGCATAGAGTGGGTAAGAACAGCTTCGAGCTTGTCGATGGAGGATATAACCAGTTACAAAATCTGACGATAACCAAACCCATTGTTGCCCAGCAACGATATGACTAGACTATCAAACGTCGTATTCGAAAAGGATTATCTTTCGTTGTTCGTGTTTCGGCGAACTTGATGAAAGATCGCCGAAAAGAAAGGATTCATTCAATGGAAAAGGCGAAACGATTCTCTCATGTGCTCGTTGCGGTGGTCGCATTGCTCGCGCTCTCTTTGCTTGCACTGACCGGTTGCTCTTCAGGTGGTTCTTCATCGGAGGATAAGAACATCACAATCGCAGCGGTCCCTACCCCTCATGCTGAGATCTTGAACGATGTCGTTGCTCCGGCTCTCGAGGAAAAGGGTTATACGCTTGAGGTCAAAGAGTTCACAGACTACGTTCAACCCAATACGGTCGTTGAAGAAGAAGAGGTTGATGCAAATTATTTCCAACATAAGCCTTATCTCGACAACTTCAATAAAGAGAATGGTACCCATCTGGTAGACGTTGTAGGTGTTCATTTTGAGCCATTCGGTCTGTATTCGACGAAATATACCAGCCTTGATGAAGTACCTGATGGAGCAAAGGTCGCTGTTCCTAACGACCCAACCAATGAAGCACGCGTGCTGCTGTTGCTCCAGGATCAGGGTCTGATCAAACTTGCAGATGGTGCTGGCATCGAGGCAACCCCAAAGGATATCGTCGAAAATCCTAAGAATCTTGAGTTCGTCGAGGTTGAAGCTGCTACTGTTCCTACAATCATCGATGACGTTGCGATCGCTGGCGTGAATGGTAACTATGCTCTTGAAGGCAATTTGGGTGATAAGCTGATCGTCATGGAGTCAAGCGACTCTCTTGCAGCTCAGACTTATACGAATCTGCTTGTTGTAAAGGATGGAAATCAGGATAGCGAAAAGATCAAGGTGCTCGCTGAGATCCTCAATAGCGATGCGGTTCGCGATTATATCAATGAGAATTATCAAGGTGCAGTTGTTGCAACCTTCTAATCCCCTCTCTCTGCTTCATTCTTTATGAAGCGCCAACCTTCCTTCGAGGCCTGATGTTTAATCGGGCCTCGATTTCTTTTAGGGGCATTTAAGAGTTGATGATGCCGATGGGGCTTGTGTGATGGAGTACAATGAGGACTACTTCAAGAACCACGATCATGAAGCGAGAAGCATTATGCAGTCGAATCTGACCTTACAGCAATTGCGCTACATAACCGAAGTAGTCGAGTGTGGCTCGATTAATGCGGCGAGTCAAAATCTCTATGTTTCGCAACCTGCGCTTTCTACTGCGATCAAAGATGCTGAGGCTGAATTGGGTATTGAGATATTCAATCGCAGCAATCGTGGCATCACACTTACTAAAGACGGTATGGAATTTGTTGGTTACGCACGTCAGATTCTCGAACAGGTAAATCTATTAGAGTCGCGCTATGGCAATCAGAACAGCGGAGCGCTTGGTCGGCTTTCAATCTCCTCTCAGCACTATGCCTTTGGAGTAAAAGCTTTCGTTGATCTTGTTGAAGAATACGATGCTGATGAGTATGAGTTCACCCTGCGCGAGACCCGTACATCAGAGATCATCGAGGATGTTAAGAGCTATCGTAGCGAGCTTGGCATCTTATATCTCAGTTTATTCAACAATCGCGTCATTTCGAAAGCTATCAGTGATGCAGGACTTGAGTTTGTCGCACTCTTTGAAGCAGAGCCACACGTTTTCGTTGGCGAACATCATCCACTTGCTCATGAAGCATCGCTCAAACCCGAGCAACTGGAAGACTACACGCGCTATTCCTTTGAGCAAGGATCGAATAATTCATTCTTTTTTTCCGAAGAACCGCTCAGCCAGCTACCTCATAAGAAGCAGATCACCTATTCCGATCGAGGAACGCTCTCTAATCTGCTGACGAATTTTGATGGCTATACGATCTCGACTGGTGTTTTGTCAGATGAGATGAATGCGGGCATTGTTGCGATTCCGCTCGAAGCTGATGAGAAGATGACTGTTGGATACATTCATCATGCCTCTCATGATCTAAGCGAGCTTGCGAAGCGATATATCAAGAAGCTGCGAGCTTATATTGAAGCAAATCCCACGGTCAGTACCTATATCGAATATCAAGCTCCTGAAAACGACTAGACGAACAGCTCTTGGCCTCTAGAGCTTTCTGGAGTATTTCGTGGGTATGATCAAGACAGTTGCTGCGTTTAAGAACGACAAGGATTTCATTGGTTGCGACGATGCTCTTCATCGTCGGGTTCAACATAAATGAGAATATCTTGAACTTCGGGATAGCGTTCTGAGATGACCTTCTCAACCTCATCAACTAAATAGTGCGATGACCTTACGGTCATCTCTGGATCAACGAGGATATGAAGGTCGAGATAAATTTCGTTTTCAAGACCACGCGTGCGAATACGATGAGCTTCTCTTATGCCGTCGAATTGTTCAACAAGCAAGCGTATATCTTGTTCAGGAATGCGTGCCTCATCGGCAAGTGTTGCATAGGAGTTTTTAAATATATCGAACGCAGTGACGAGGATCGCCAACATTACAATAAGAGCCATGATATCGTCAGCCATCTCAATGCCTAGGGCAACCAAGATCAAACCAATGATGACCCCGATCGATACCAGACAATCAGAGAGTGTATGCGCTGCGTCGGCTTTCAAAATATCACTTTTGAGCTTTTTGCCCATACGGCGCTCATAAGAGGTGACAAACAAGTTCACTACGAGTGTGCCAGCCATAACGATGAATGAGATCGGCGTGACCTCGGTATGATAATTTCCTTCAATGAGCGAAACAACGGCGCTTGATCCTACTTGGTATGCTGCAAAAATAAGCATTAACCCTATGATGAGCGATGCAAAAGTTTCTAATTTGAAGTGTCCATAGGGATGTGATTTGTCGGCAGGTCGCATTGCGAGACTGATACCAATAAGCCCTACCACATTGCCAGCGGAATCGAAAATAGAATGAATGCCGTCTGCCTGCATCGCTGCCGAATGAGAGATGGTTCCGTAGACGAACTTTGCAAGAGCGACAACAAGATTAAGCAGTAGTACGCCAAGTAATACGCGCTTGACCGCGTTCGTGCGATTCTGTTGATTCTGTAGGCTGAGCTGAGTTATCTGCTCTTGTCCTTAGATACTATCGGGTCGATCGATCCCTGCTTTGTAAATATTTGCAGCATATGAAAAAGCTTCCCTACTGGGAAGCTTTTAGTTCAACTGGTGTCGGAGGCGGGATTTGAACCCGCACACCCGTTCAAATGGGCACTAGCACCTCAAGCTAGCGTGTCTGCCGTTCCACCACTCCGACGTGCTTTACAGCGTTGTCTATCTTATCAAAAGTTAACGTTCTTGCAAGTATTTATTGCTAAATTCTTGCAGGCGGAACGATTCGCACTTCACACCTTAAGACAAGATGGACACAATACAATTACTGTCCAGGATTGATAGTGCCATGGGGAAAGATGACCATGAGCACAACCAGTGAGACGATGAAGACCGCAACTAATATGATGGTGATGCGATCGAGATTCTTCTCAACAATACTAGTTCCTTGATTGGTGCCATACACGCTCGACGCGATCATGTCTGAAACACCAGTACCCTTGCCTGAATGAAGCAAGATGAAAATGATAAGTCCAATACCCGAAAGAACGAGCAGAATCGAGAAAATAATTGCAAGTACTGACAAAACTATCCCTTATCTCATATGATTTGATCCGTACAAAATATTTATTATGGCAAACGGATCGCTACTTTTCAAGCAGAGATCCAGCAGTCATCTCTTTAGGCACAGGAATGCCAATCATATCAAGCAATGTAGGTGAGATGTTCGCAAGGATGCCGCGGGTATTTTTCAAGCGGTATCCTCTGTGTGCTGCGTCAACAAGAATGAGCGGAACAGGTGCGGTCGTGTGAGCGGTGAAAGGTGATCCATCTTCAGCAAGCATACGATCAGCATTGCCATGATCTGCAGTGATGAGAGCAACGCCAGCTTTTTGCTCGATTGCATCGATAACGGCGCCTACTCCATGGTCGACTGCTTCGACTGCTTTCACGGCAGCTTCGATATTACCTGTATGTCCGACCATATCACAGTTAGCGAAATTGACGATATAGACATCAGCTTCATTGGCATTGATCGCGGCAACAAGCGTATCTGTGACCTCTGGCTCGCTCATTTCAGGTTGTAAATCATACGTTGTAACCTTTGGCGAGGCGATAAGCGTACGTGTTTCAAGCGATTTAGGGGTCTCTACTCCCCCGTTGAAGAAGAAAGTTACATGTGCATATTTCTCGGTCTCTGCGATATGGTATTGACGAAGACCTTCTTCTGCAAGAACATCTGCAAGAACATGATCAGGGCATTCCTTTGGAAATGCGATGGCTGCAGGAATAGTGGGATCATATTCTGTCAAGCATACGAAATCAGGCTTCGACCAACCAGATCGATCAAAGTGCGTGAATGATTCGTCGCAAATAGCACGAGTGATCTCTCGGGCGCGATCGGGTCGGAAATTGAAGAAGATGAATGCATCTCCAGGTGTGACCGAATCTTTGCTCACGTTCGTAGGCACAATGAATTCGTCAGTAATGTCGTTGTCATAGGAATCCTGCATGATCTGCTCTGGGCTACGATCAGTGGGATTTTCTGCAAGCCAGATAGCACGCCAAGCCTGCTCGATACGCTCCCAGCG
>OGPK01001245.1_pt1 | contig 20319 bp, 19 predicted proteins | sample 1552921 | NCBI WGS metagenome assembly OGPK01 (sample SAMEA2580264, study PRJEB22360) | human gut metagenome | biome: human gut; feature: human-associated habitat; material: faeces | place: Denmark | collected 2008/2010 | reverse complement strand
ATATCCGTGCAAAATTTGCCTTTTACGGCGTGTGTTTTCTTATGTGGAGCCGGCCAAAGAGCGTCTTTTTTGCGCGCCGAGCCAAAGAGCCATATTGCACCGCCCTGCCGCATACAGTTTCAAGAGAAAGTCTGAAGGAGGTATGAGAGCATGTCATTTGTGGGATTGTTCGGAAAGCGCACATGGCTGGGACTGGCATCAGCGGTAGCGGCGCTGCTGCTTTGCGTCATGCTTGGTGCGCTGCTCGTTGTGAAGGGGGTGCTGCCGTCCGGCATGACAGTGTGGTGGGTCTATGGCAGCTGCGGATTAGCGGCGTTTCTAGGCGGCTGCATGGCCAGAAAGGGCGGGGGAGAGGCGGTACTCTCTGTGATAACGGCGGCGCTGCTGTACGCGCTGTTGTGGTGCGTGGCGCTGGCCTCTTCGCAGCCGGTGGATTTTCAAAGTCACGGCCTGTGGATCACCGGCGCGGTGTTTGGCGGCGGTTTTCTCGCGTGTGTGCTGTGCCGTGGAAAAAAGCGGAAAAAGCAGGCCAAACGGCAAGCGCCTGCGGCGGTAAAGCGGCGCAGGCGGGCGGTAACATAATATGCCGAATCGTGAAAATCACGAAAAGTTTTACGTGACGAAACATTTTTGATTACCCTCTGTAAAGTGCAGAGAATCAAACGTTTGTGCCGCGCTTCAACATCTGGTAGGGCGATTCAGTACGTTTTACCACATCTCGCCTTTTTTGAAGAAACGACCTGATCAGGCAAAATGGTAGACATAATGTTGTTGACATAATATTTTGGAACAACTGACAAAATTGACGGAATTTGCAGAAAGACCTTGCGATTCCGATGAATTTGCCATATAGTAGATAGAAGAAATGCTTCTATAAGGCTGGCTTGTCTCATAGGAATAGGTTGAGGTGAGTGGTCTCCATGAAGCTGCGTAAGGTATTTCATAAAGCACCGGCGTCGTCGGCGCGGATCCCGCGCTTGCTGACGCTGTGTGCATTTTTTGCGGCCGGGATCGTAGCCGGACAGGTAGCGCAGCACGCTGTGACCGGCGGTGAGCTGGCGGATTATCTCCGCAGCTATGCTGGGATGGTGGCGGAAAACGGTGCGGCACAGGCATCGCTGCTGCGTGTGGCGGTGGCCTATCTGCGGGAGCCCACCATCATTTTTCTGCTGGCCTCCTGTTCCTTCGGCGCGGTGGCGATTCCGCTGGTCTGCGCGTGGCAGGGCTTCACCCTGTCCTTTGCTGTGGCGTGCTTTGCCGGAAGTCTGGGGCAGGAGGGGGTACTTCTGTCGCTGGCGGCCTTTGGACTGCGGAGCGTGGTGGTGCTGCCCTGTACGCTGCTGGTGGCGCAGTGGGCTTTCGATAAGACGCTTTGCCGCCTGAGAGGCGAGTCTGCCGCCGGAACGGCGGCGCAGCGCTGGCGGCTGATAGGCTGCTTTATTGTACTGATCTTGGGTGCGGTGCTGGAAATGACAGTGGTGCCGCGCCTGTTCACACTGGCCTTGAGCCGGTTATCTTAACGAAAAGGAGGGATGCGTATATGGCGGATCATATTGCGGATTACTGCCGCTATCTGACGGAAGAAAAGCATGTACAGAAGAATACGCTGAACTCCTATGCCAGAGACCTGAACCAGTTTCAGGCGTGGCTGCTGGATACGGGGATCACCGATCTGAAAAAGGTGAACCGTGATACCGTCAGCGAGTACCTGCACCATATGGGTGATCAGGGAAAATCACCCGCTACCATTACCCGCTCCGCGGCGTCTATCCGCTCCTTTTACAATTACATGATGCAGGCAGGACGTGTCAAGTCGAACCCCGCCAAGGCCGTTACCACGGCGAAGGTGGAGCGCAAATGCCCGGAGATCCTGACCAACCGCGAGGTGGAGCTGTTTCTGGAGCAGCCGAAATGTGAGGATGAGAAGGGCTTCCGGGATCACGCTATGCTGGAGCTACTGTACGCCACCGGTATCCGTGTGTCGGAGCTGATCGACCTGAACGTGGAGGACGTAAACCTGCCAGTGGGCTTCATTCACTGTACCGGCCACAGTAAGGAGCGGATCATCCCCCTGTACCCCACCGCCGTGAAGGCGCTGCGGGAGTATATGACGTCGATTCGTCCCCGCATCGTCGCGGACGAGACGCAGAGAGCCCTGTTCGTCAACATGAACGGCGCACGTATGACCCGTCAGGGGTTCTGGAAGATCATCAAGCACTATCAGGCGAAAGCGGAGATCAGCAAGGACGTGACGCCCCATACGCTGCGGCACAGCTTCGCGGTACATTTGCTGGAAAATGGCGCTGACCTGCGTTCCATTCAGGAAATGCTGGGGCATGCGGATATCTCCTCCACCCAGATATACACTCATGTGATCCAGAAGCAGCTGAAGGACGTATACCAGAAGGCCCACCCCAGAGCATAGACAAGCGTAAGCGCAGTCCCGCAGAGCATCGTGAGGTGGCGGCCTCTGCTTTTTCAAAAGCGGTTTTGCCGCAAAATTGCGTGTCGATGATTGACAAGTGCACGACGGTGTGATATATTTTTATGAGATAATCACATGGGAGGACATTCATCATGAAGCACATCAATACCATCGAGACTCGTGACCTTTGCGAGAGCGCCAAGAAGGGCGGCTGCGGCGAGTGCCAGACTTCCTGCCAGTCTGCCTGCAAGACCAGCTGCGGTATTGCCAATCAGGCCTGCGAAAACAAGGAAACCAAGTAAACGGGTACTTGAGACTATGATGCCGCCCCTTTCGGGCGGCATTTTTAGCGTGACCAAACCATCTGAAGGGAATTTCAATATATGATCCATCAATACAAACTGGACGGCTACAACATCGTGCTGGATATCTGCTCCGGCTCTGTCCATGCGGTGGACGAGCTGGCCTATGATATCATCGCCATGTTCGAGACCGAAAGCCGCGATATGATCATCCGTGAGCTGACAGAAAAGTACCGTTCCACCGAGGGCGTGACGCCGGAGGAGGTAGGCGAATGCTATGACCAGATCGCCCAGCTGAAGGCGGCGGGCAAGCTGTTTACCGAAGATACCTTCCAGCCTATGGCCGGTGATCTGAAAGCCAAAACGGCAGGCGTGGTCAAGGCACTGTGCCTGCACATTGCCCACACCTGCAACCTCAATTGCTCCTACTGCTTTGCCAGTCAGGGCAAGTACCACGGCGACCGGGCGCTGATGAGCTATGAGGTGGGCAAGCGGGCGCTGGACTTCCTGATCGAAAATTCCGGCTCCCGGCACAATCTGGAGGTGGATTTCTTCGGCGGCGAGCCGCTGATGAATTTCGATGTGGTGAAGCAGCTGGTGGCGTATGCCCGTGAGATCGAGAAAATGCATAACAAGCATTTCCGCTTTACACTGACCACAAACGGCGTGCTGATCGACGATGACGTGATCGATTTTGCCAACCGTGAGATGAGCAACGTGGTGCTGAGCCTTGACGGCCGCAAGGAAGTCCATGACCGCTACCGGGTGGACTACGCAGGCAATGGCAGCTGGGAGAAGATCGTTCCCAAGTTCCAGAAGCTGGTAGAAGCACGGGGCGGAAAGAACTACTACATGCGGGGCACCTTTACCCACGCCAATCCGGATTTTCTGGAGGATATCAAGACCATGCTGGACTTGGGCTTCTCCGAGCTGAGCATGGAGCCTGTGGTGGCCGCCGCCAACGATCCCTCCGCGCTGACCGAGGCCGACAAGGCCATCGTCATGGAGCAGTACGAGAAGCTGGCGGAGCTGATGCTGCAGCGGGATAAGGAGGGCAAGCCCTTTACCTTCTATCATTATATGATCGACCTGAAAGGCGGCCCCTGTATTTATAAGCGTATTTCCGGCTGCGGCTCCGGTACGGAGTATATGGCCGTTACCCCCTGGGGCGACCTGTACCCCTGTCACCAGTTCGTGGGCGACGAAAAATTCCGCTTAGGCGATATCTGGCACGGTGTGGACAATCACGCTGTGCAGGATGAATTTGCCTCCTGCAACGTTTATGCCCACGAGGAGTGCCGTGATTGCTGGGCGCGTCTGTATTGCTCCGGCGGCTGCGCCGCCAACGCCTACCACGCCACCGGCTCTGTCCGGGGCGTATATAAGCAGGGCTGCGACCTGTTCCGCAAGCGCATGGAGTGCGCCATCATGGTGGCTGTGGCCCGTGAGCTGGGAGCGGCGCAATGAGTTCGCCCATCTGCGATTTTGTCCGCCGCTATAACGAGCGCCGCCCGGCCCGGTTTCACATGCCGGGCCATAAGGGCAGCGCGATACTGGGGTTCGAGGCGCTGGACATTACCGAGATCGACGGCGCGGACGAGCTGTTCACCGCTGACGGTATCATTGCCGAAAGCGAGGCGCAGGCCGGAGCGCTGTTCGGCGCTCATACGGTGTACGCTACAGGCGGCTCCACCCTGTGCATTCAGGCGATGCTGCACCTTTCGGCACTGTACGCCGCAGCAAAAGGGGAGAGACCCTGTATTCTGGCGGCGCGCAACACCCACAAGGCGTTTATCAACGCCGCCGCGCTGCTGGATATTGATATTCAGTGGTGCTATCCGGAGACGGATACCTCCTATGTCAGCTGCCACCTATCACCAGAGGGAATACGGCAGGCGCTGCACAGCTGCCCGCAAAGGGTGACGGCGGTCTATGTGACCAGCCCGGATTATTTGGGCCACATGCTGGATATCCGGGGGATCGCGGAGATCTGCCATCAGGCGGGCGCTCTGCTGCTGGTGGATAACGCCCATGGCGCGTATCTGCGGTTTTTACCGCAGTCCTGTCACCCGATGGAGCTGGGCGCGGATATCTGCTGCGATTCCGCCCATAAGACGCTGGGAGTTCTGACTGGCGGCGCTTACCTGCATATTTCCCACGATGCGCCGGAATGGCTGGCGCAGCAGGCGAAAGCGTCCATGTCACTGTTTGGCTCCAGCAGTCCGTCCTATCTGATCCTGCAATCGCTGGATGCCGCCAACGACCGAATGGCGCGCTTTCGTGATGATCTGGCCGACCTTCTGCCGAAGGCGGCGGCCTTGAAGCAGCGGCTTTCCGACCACGGCTATATGCTGGCAGGGGAGGAGCCGCTGAAGGTGACGGTCTGCCCCAAGTCCTTCGGCTATACGGGGACGGAGATCGCCGCCACGCTGGAGGAAAACGGTGCGTTTCCGGAGTTTTACGATCCCGACCATGTGGTGCTGATGCTGTCGCCATGGAACAGTGACGACGATCTGGTTCGGCTGGAGCGAACCTTGTGCAGCATCCCCCAAAGAACGCCGATCATATTGACTCCGCCGCCTGTGCCGCACCCGGTGCGGGTGATGACGCCGCGTCAGGCCCTTTTCGCGGTCAGCGAGCGGCTTCCTCTGGAGGACTGCTGCGGCAGGATCTCCGCAGCGGCAGCCATCAGCTGTCCGCCGGCCATCCCGCTGGTGGTGTGCGGCGAACGGATCGACCAACAGGTGATCACCTGCCTGCGGTATTACGGCGTGTCAGCGTGCATGGTCATTCAAGAATAAGAATTTTACCGAGAGCCGCAGCTTCTGCTGCGGCTCTCGATTCCTGTACGTAGAACTGGCAAAATAGCCAAAAACAGAATGAATAAATTGTGATTTTTCAACATACGTCGCCATTGACTTTGCCGGACGGCGATATTATAATCTCTCCGCAAAATCATAAATACCGCAAAGGAGGGAGAACAATGGAGCAAAAACAGGAAAAGCGCGGCGTTTCGGCACTTTTTCAGCCGGTGGATCTGACGCAGGGAACCTGCTGGAAAACGATCCTTGTGTTCTCGCTGCCTATCATTCTGTCGTACCTGCTGCAGCAGGTGTATTCCATCAGCGATGCGGCCATCGTGGGCCAGACCCTGACGGCACAGGAGGTGGCAGGCGTCAACGATACCACGTCGCTGGTGTTCATTTTCCTGCAATTTGCCTTTGGCGTCAGCGCGGGATTCTGTGTGATCACCTCGTGCAGCGTAGGCTGTCATGACCAACAGGGCGTTCGCCGTTCGCTTGCTACACAGATCATTCTCTCTGCCGCCCTGACGGTGCTGCTGACGGCCATCGCACTACTGCTATTGAACCCGATGCTGGCGTGGCTCAACATCACGCCGGACAACCAACAGGTGTACCGGGCGGCGTATACCTACTGCGCCGTGATCTTCGCCGGTATCGGCGCGCAGCTGTTCTATAACTTCATCTGCTCTTTTCTGCGTAGTCTGGGCGATTCCGTCACGCCGCTGCTGTTCCTGCTGTTCTCCACGATCCTGAACGTAGGGCTTGACCTGCTGTTTATCCTGTCCTTCCGCTGGGGCGTGGCGGGTGCGGCGATCGCCACGGTGTCCGCTCAGCTGATCAGCACCATCGGCTGCTTCTGCTACGCATTTTTCCGCTATCCCGACATTCGGCTGCACCGGGAGGATTGGCGCATCACCTGGTGGGATATCCGCCGCCATGTGACGCAGGGCATCCCGCTTGGCTTGCAGTTTTCCGTCTTGGCTGTGGGCATCATCGTAATGCAGAGCGTGGTGGTGCGGTTTGACATGCTGGATGGCGTAATGGTCTCCAGCGCAGCGCAGAATGGCTTCGGCGCGGCCAACAAGCTGTCCAATCTTGTCACCACACCCATGAACGGCCTCGGCGCAGCCATGACCAGCTTTACCGCCCAGAATCTGGGCGCCGGCGAGCATGAACGTATTAAAAAAGGTACGCTCCAATCGCTGGTCATGATGGCGGTTCTGGTGGCGGCTGCCGCCGGAATCGGACTGCTGCTTACCCGCAACGGCTTTTATCTTCACGTATTCCTCAGCGACGATAAGGTAACGGCGGAGACGATCCGCTATGGCAATACATTCCTCAATGTGGACTTCTCCATGTATGCGTTTCTGGGGTTCATCTTTGCGGTACGCAACTGCGTGCAGGGGATCGGCAAATCCCAGTTTGTCCTTGGCGCAGGCGCGGCGGAGTTGGTGGCCCGCATTGTGGTCAGTCTGCTGCTGCCGCCGCTTTTCGCCGGAGGGGCGGTCAACGCGGAGGCTCCGGCACTGGCGTTCTACGCATTGTGCGTGGCGGATCCTTTCGCTTGGATCGCTTCCGACTCCGTGCTGCTGATGCCATTTGTCCGCAATATCCTGAAAATGGACTATCGCTATATGCACACCCATCGTGTCCGCCGGGAGCCGGAGGACACGTTCGCCTGAGAATACGGAGGACGTTGTTCTCCGTATTCTTTCTTGTGTTTTCAACGGATATCTTGACGGTGATGACGAAATGAGGTAGACTCTAAGGAACAATGGATAACTGTAATGGAGAGAGAAATATATGACAGAGCGAGAAAAGAGTATGACACTGGACGAATTGGACATTGGTCAGTCTGGCCGTATCACGGATGTAGGGGGACAAGGGGCGCTGCGGCAGCACTTTCTGGATATGGGGCTGATCCCCGGCGCGGATGTAACACTGGTGAAATTCGCCCCCATGGGTGACCCCATGGAGCTGCAGATCCACGGCTATGAGTTGACGCTGCGTTTGGCCGATGCCGCGCAGATCGGCGTGATCCCCATCAGATCGGCAAAGGAGCAAACAGAGGTACAGGCAGAGACCTGTGCCGACTGCGAGCATCCCGGCCTAGGCGAGGGGGGACGGTTCCACATCAAGGCAGAGGAGCATCCTCTGCCGGAGAATACCACGCTGACCTTTGCACTGGCGGGCAACCAGAACTGCGGCAAAACCACGCTGTTCAACCAATTGACCGGCGCAAACCAGCATGTGGGCAATTTCCCCGGTGTAACGGTGGATCGGAAGAGCGGCGCAATCCGGGATTATCCTAACACAGAGATCACTGACCTGCCGGGAATCTACTCTATGTCCCCCTATACCAGCGAGGAGATCGTCACCCGGCAGTTCATCATCAACGAAAAGCCCACCGGTATCATTAATATCGTGGACGCAACCAACATCGAGCGGAACCTCTATCTGACCATGCAGCTTCTGGAGTTGGACGTGCCCATGGTGCTGGCACTGAACATGATGGACGAGGTGCGGGGCAACGGCGGCTCCATCCGCATCAATGAGATGGAGACCATGCTGGGCATCCCGGTGGTGCCCATCTCCGCCGCCAAGAACGAGGGCGTGGACGAGCTGGTACGTCATGCGGTGCATGTAGCCAAATATCAGGAGAAACCGGGCCGCACCGATTTCTGCGGTATGAACGATAACGGCGGTGCGGTACACCGGTGCCTGCACGCCATCATGCACCTGATCGCCGACCATGCTGAGACGGCGGGGATCCCTGTTCGTTTCGCCGCCACCAAGCTGGTAGAGGGCGACCATCGGGTACTGGAGGCACTGGCGCTGGATCAGAACGAGCGGGAAATGCTGGAACATATCATCGTTCAAATGGAGACAGAACGGGGGCTGGATCGGGCCGCGGCCATCGCGGACATGCGATTTTCCTTCATTCAGGAGCTGGTGGACGCCACAGTGGTGAAGCCCCACGAGAGCCGTGAGCACCTTCGCAGCCAGAAGATTGACCGCTTTTTGACAGGAAAGTACACCGCCATTCCAGCCTTTATCGGCATTATGGGGCTGGTATTTTTCCTGACCTTCAACGTGATCGGCGCATGGCTGCAAGGTCTGCTGAAGAACGGCATCGTGTGGCTGACGGAGCTGGTGAACGCCGCTTTGATCTCCTGGGAGGTAAACGACGCGGTGCGCTCACTGGTGGTGGACGGCGTGTTTACCGGCGTGGGCAGTGTACTGAGCTTTCTGCCCATCATCGTGACGCTGTTCTTTTTCCTGTCGTTGCTGGAGGACACCGGCTACATGGCCCGTGTAGCCTTTGTCATGGATAAGCTGCTGCGAAAGATCGGTCTGTCCGGCCGCAGTATTGTGCCTATGCTGATCGGCTTTGGCTGCACGGTGCCCGGTGTGATGGCCAGCCGCACGCTGCCGTCGGAGCGTGACAGGAAGATGACCATTTTGCTGACGCCTTTTATGAGTTGCTCGGCCAAGCTGCCCATCTACGGTTTCTTTACCGCCGCCTTTTTCCCTGGGCGGGGCGGGCTAGTGATGGTGGGGCTCTATTTTCTGGGAATCATCATCGGTATTCTGGTGGCGCTGCTCTTCAAGGGGACGTTGTTCCGTGGGGAGGCGGTACCCTTTGTCATGGAACTGCCCAATTACCGGATGCCGGGTCTGAAAAATGTGGGGCAGTTGCTGTGGGATAAGGCCAAGGACTTTTTACAGCGTGCCTTTACGGTGATCTTTCTGGCGACCATCGTCATCTGGTTCCTGCAGACCTTTGACCTGCATCTGCGGATTGTACAGGATTCTCAGGACAGTATCCTGGCTCTGGTGGCCAGCTGTATCGCGCCCATCTTCAAGCCTCTTGGCTTTGGCGATTGGCGGATCTCCACAGCGCTGATCACCGGCTTTATCGCCAAGGAGAGCGTTGTCTCCACCCTGACGGTGTTGGTAGGGGACGGCATCACCTCGCTGCTGACAGTGGGAGCCGCTGCGCCGCTGTTGGTGTTTTGCCTGCTGTATACACCCTGTGTAGCAGCCATTGCTTCAGTGCGCCGTGAGCTTGGTGGCAAGTGGGCGCTGAGTATGGTGGCGATGCAGTGCGGTATCGCCTGGATCTGCGCCTGCCTGATGCGGACGGTGTTGTTGTTGGCAGGGGTGGCTTGATGAATCTGGCTACGATCCTTGTGGTGCTTTGCCTGACGGCGGCCGCCGCGGCCGCGATCCGGATCTATCGGAAGCAGGGAACATCCGATTGCTGCTGCGGTGGCTGCAGCAGCTGCAAAAAATGCGAAAAGAAGAGGTAATGATGCTGCGTTCTGTAATTTTTGATTTGGACGGCCTGCTGATCGACAGTGAAATGACGGCCTATCATGTGGATCGGGATATCCTGCGTGCCTATGGTCATGAGTTTTCGCTGGCACACTACGCCGAAAAGTACTGCGGGCGGACGATCCTGCGGAATATGACGGACTTCATTGCGGAGTACGCGCTGCCCATCAGTGTGGAGGAGGGCATCCGCCAGTACGAGGAGCGGGAAGCCGCCTGTATCCGGCAGGGCATTCCGCTGAAGTCGGGTGCGCGGGAGCTGCTGGCATACCTGAAGGAGCGCGGCTGCGTGATCTCGCTGGCCAGCTCCAGCATTGCGTCTCGCGCCAGAACGATTCTGGATGGGAACGGCGTCACGGATTATTTTGATTATTTTACCTTTGGGCCGGAGGTAGAGAACGGCAAGCCTGCGCCGGATATTTTTCTGAAGGCCCTCAGTAAGACTGGGGCCGCACCGGAGGAATCGCTGGTTCTGGAGGACAGCGAGGCGGGCATAAAGGCCGCTGTTGCGGCGCGTATTCCGGTGGCCTGCGTTCCGGACGTAGCCCGGCCCAGCGCGGAGACACTGGAGAAAGCCGTCGGCGTATTCGACTCGCTGCTTCAGGTCATGGAGTGGATAAAAGCAAAATAAGTAACAAAACCAACTGTTCATCCATCAGGTGAACAGTTGGTTTTATTATGATAGCTTTATATGCTCAGTTTAGAAACTCCCCAAACTTTTCCGCGAACAGCTTGTCGCCATACTCACGCAGCTCGGCGCAGAACTGGTCATAAGCGGACAGCAGGGCCTGTCCCTCCGGTGTCAGCGCCGCGCCGCCGCCGTGCTTGCCGCCGGTGGTGGATGCCAGCAGCTTGAAGCCCAGCGCGTTCTCCGAATTCTTTATGACAGTCCAAGCCTTGGAATAGGCCATCTCCATTTCCATCGCGGCGGCGCGCAGCGAATGAAGCCGCTCCACACGGTGAAGCAGCTGTGCAACGCCGGGGCCGAAGCATTTCACGTCGGTAAACAGCCGGCAGGATAGGTTGTATCGTAATTCTTCCATGAGAATATTGTAGCAGGGGAGAGGGCAATCGTCAAGGTTACGATTGACTATCTTTGCGGGACATGCTATTCTCAATAAAAAGGGACAGAACAGGAGGAAACGCCCTATGCGTGTATTGATCCGTGGAGCGGGGGATATTGCCACCGGGATCGCGCTGCGGCTCTGCCGCGCCCGGCTTCAGGTGGTAATGACCGATCTGACGAGCCCCACCGCTATTCGCCGCACCGTCTGCTTCTCGCAGGCGATCGTCTACGGAACAGCAGAGGTGGAGGGCATCCGTGCCGTGTATGCCAAGGACTGCGCCGAAGCGGAGCGGATCATGGCGCAGGGAGATATCCCCGTGCTGGCAGACCCTGACTGTGCCTGCCGCCGGGACTTGAAGCCTGACGCGCTGGTAGACGCCATACTGGCGAAGCGCAATCTGGGTACAACTATGACGGACGCTCCCGTGGTGGTAGGCATCGGCCCCGGATTTACAGCAGGGGAGGACTGCCACGCCGTGGTAGAGACTATGCGGGGCCATACGCTGGGCCGCGTGATCTATCAGGGCAGCGCACTGCCCAATACCAATATCCCCGGCCTCATCGGCGGTTACGCCGGCGAGCGGGTGCTGCGGGCTCCGGATGACGGCATATTCCATACGGTGCTGGACATCGGCGCACAGGTGAAGTACGGCGATGTGGCAGGAGAGGTGAACGGAAAACCCATGCGCTGTACCATTGATGGTGTTCTGCGGGGCCTTCTGGCGGACGGAACGCCCGTTTTCAAGGGGATGAAATCCGGCGATGTCGATCCTCGCTGCAAGGAAGAATACTGCTACACGGCGTCTGATAAGGCGTTGGCCGTGGGCGGCGGTGTGCTGGAGGCGGTACTGCATTTTGCCGGAGAAACTGACAAATAGCCCTCATTTATTGTTAGCTTTCCTAAAATATTGTAAGATTTTTATGTGGTTTCAACAGTAGAATATCGTAAAAAACTGTGGTATAATAGCAGTACCCTGAAATGTGGGGTACATTCCAGACAATTACAAATTAACAATAAATGTAAAGGAGTAAAGAACATGATCGACCTGAAAAAGTACGGTATTACCGGCGTAGACGAGATCGTTTACAACCCCTCCTATGAAGAACTCTTTGCTGAGGAAACCAAGAAGGAGCTGACTGGCTATGAGGTTGGCCAGGTCACCGAGCTTGATGCCGTGAATGTGATGACCGGCATCTATACCGGCCGCTCGCCTAAGGACAAGTATATCGTCATGGACAGCAATTCCAAGGACACCGTGTGGTGGACCACCGACGGCTATAAGAACGACAATCACCCCATGAGCGAGGACGTCTGGGCCAAGGTGAAGGATATTGCCGTCAGCGAGCTATGCAACAAGCGCCTGTTCGTGGTGGACGCCTTCTGCGGCGCCAACAAGGATACCCGCATGGCCGTCCGTTTCATTATGGAGGTGGCATGGCAGGCCCACTTCGTGGAGAATATGTTTATCAAGCCCACTGCCGAGGAGCTGAAGGACTTCGAGCCTGATTTCGTGGTCTACAACGCTTCCAAGGCCAAGGTGGAGAACTTCAAGGAGCTGGGTCTCAACTCCGAGACCTGCGTGGCCTTCAACATCACCTCCCGCGAGCAGGTCATCATCAACACCTGGTACGGCGGCGAGATGAAGAAGGGCATGTTCTCCATGATGAACTACTATCTGCCGCTGAAGGGCATCGCTTCCATGCACTGCTCCGCCAACACCGACATGAACGGCGAGAATACCGCCATCTTCTTCGGCCTGTCCGGCACCGGCAAGACCACCCTGTCCACCGACCCCAAGCGCCTGCTGATCGGCGATGACGAGCACGGCTGGGACGACAACGGCGTGTTCAACTTCGAGGGCGGCTGCTACGCCAAGGTCATCAATCTGGACAAGGAGTCCGAGCCTGATATCTACAACGCCATCCGCCGTGACGCCTTGCTGGAGAACGTCACCGTTGACGCCGACGGCAAGATCGACTTCAACGACAAGTCCGTCACCGAGAATACCCGCGTCAGCTACCCCATCGACCATATCAAGAACATCGTTCGTCCCATCTCCGCTGCTCCCGCGGCAAAGAACGTGATCTTCCTGTCCGCTGATGCGTTCGGCGTTCTGCCTCCTGTGTCCATCCTGACGCCCGAGCAGACCCAGTATTACTTCTTGTCCGGCTTTACCGCCAAGCTGGCCGGTACGGAACGCGGCATCACCGAGCCGACCCCGACCTTCTCCGCCTGCTTTGGTCAGGCTTTCCTGGAGCTGCATCCCACCAAGTACGCTGAGGAGCTGGTGAAGAAGATGGAGCTGTCCGGCGCCAAGGCGTATCTGGTCAACACCGGCTGGAACGGCACCGGCAAGCGTATCTCCATCAAGGATACCCGCGGCATCATCGACGCCATTCTGTCCGGCGCCATCAAGACCGCACCTACTAAGATGATCCCGCACTTCAACTTTGAGGTGCCCACTGCGCTGCCCGGCGTGGATCCCGCGATCCTCGATCCCCGCGACACCTATGCCGACGCTTCTGAATGGGAGACCAAGGCGCAGGATCTGGCCAGCCGCTTCGTGAAGAACTTCGCCAAGTACGAGACCAACGAGGCCGGTAAGGCTCTGGTCAAGGCAGGCCCCACGGCGTAAACTGACCGGAAAATATGCAATCAAAAATGCCGGAAGGTCACTTCCGGCATTTTTCCTGTAAATTATTGACAGAAAAGGAAATCGTTTATGCTGGAAATAAAAATTCTGATCTCCGATTTGGATTATGACGGCGTTGTGGAGCTGGCGGCTCCTCTGGCGGCGGAAAAGCTGGCCCAAAAGGGCGGCCTGATGGGCAGGCTGGCCTGCAGCGTCGGCGGACTGAAAAAGCTGATCTACAATAAGTATCTGGCGGGAAAGACCCAGGACCAGCGGGATCAGCTGGCCGCCGAGCTTGTTGCCAGGAATCAGGGCTTTCTGATGGAAAAAGCGGCGGAACTGGCCAAGAAGAACGGCGTGAATGTGCAGGTCAAGGATATTTCCGTGCGAAAAATTTGAAAAAATCCCGCCAAATGGTGAAACATTTGGCGGGATCTCTGCGTCTATATACTAGGTCGATTTTTACGGGTTACTTTTTCAGCGCGTTCACTGCGGCGCGCAGCGCGTCCACATTCTCCTGCGTGGTGGCCCAGCTTCCGCAGAAGCGAACGCCGGAATGGGTGGCGTCCACCCGCGTCCAGTACTCATAGCCGAACTCCTTGCCCAGAATAGCCAGCTCATCATCAGGGATGATGGGATACTGCTGGTTGGTGGGGGAGTCAAACAGCAGGGGATAGCCGTTGGAGACAAAGATATCCCGAATCTGGAAAGCCTTGTCAATGGCGTTGCGGGCGATCTTGAAGTAGAGATCGTCGGTGAACAGCGTGTCGAACTGGATGCCCAGCAGACGGCCCTTTGCCAGCATACCGCCCCGCTGCTTCATCATGAAACGGAAGTCCTTCTTCAGCGCCGGGTTCATAATGACCACCGCCTCGCCGAACAGCGCGCCTACCTTGGTGCCGCCGATGTAAAACACATCGCACAGGCGGGCCAGCTCCGGCAGCGTCACGTCGTTGCTGTCGCACACCAGACCGTAGCCCAGACGTGCACCGTCGATGAACAGCGGCAGGCCGTAGGCGCGGCAGATATCATAAACGGCGGTCAGCTCGGCCTTGCTGTACAGCATGCCGGTCTCCGTAGGCTGAGAGATGTACACCATGCCGGGCTGCACGATATGCTCGGTGGATTCGTCGTTTTTATGCCACTCTACATAGTCCGCGATCTGCTGGGCGGTGATCTTTCCGTCGTCGGTAGGCAGGGTAATGACCTTGTGGCCGGTGGATTCGATCGCGCCGGTCTCGTGGCAGTTGATGTGACCGCTGACGGCGGACAGTACGCCCTGCCAGGGCCGCAGGATCGAGGCGATGACCGTGGTGTTGGTCTGGGTGCCGCCTACCAGAAAATGCACGTCGGCGTCAGGGGCCTGACACGCGGCCTTGATCTTCTCACGGGCAGACGCGCAGATCTCGTCCTCGCTGTAGCCGATGGTCTGCATCATATTGGTCTCGGCCAGCCGCGCCATGATCGCGCTGTGTGCGCCCTCAAGATAATCACTGTTGAAATAGATCATGATGGATGCTCCTTTTTCAAAAGTTTTCCTGACAGTATTCTATCCTATTTGTGCTGTTAAGTAAAGGGAAATTTCCGATATAGCTTGCAAAGCGGGACGAAATCTGTTACAATACCAAAGACGACAAGGAGGCTTGTTTGATGAATAATAATACTTATCCCGAAGGCGGCAAGCGTGTCAGCGGGGGACAGCGCAGTGTTGGTCAGCCCACTGGCGGACGCCGCCGGAGAAGAAAAAGAAAGCAGAGCCGTGCGCTGTACTATGTGATCCTTGTGATCCTGCTGGGCGTGCTGGTGTTTTCCGCTGTGAAGATCATCAGTTACTTCAAGCAGCAGGCCGATGCAAGTAATGCTCAAGATGAGATCAATAATAATTACGTAACGCCTGGCAACAGTGACTCGAACGACAATACCGATAGAGATAAGACCGATACGCCGACCAAGGATCCGGATCCCGAGACCATCGATGTCGATTTTGGCAATCTGTGCGCAGACTATCCCGATGTGGTAGGCTATATCTACAGCGCCGACACCATGATCCAGCAACCTATCCAGTATGGCAAGGGAAACGAATACTATCTGACCCATGACCTGAAGGGCAACACTAACAACAACGGCAGTATCTTCGTGGAACAGCTGAACAGCGGTTCCTTCTCTGATAACAACACCATCATTTACGGTCATAACATGAAGACCGGTATGATGTTTGCTGGTCTGCGTAACTATCATACGGATAAGAATTACTATTCCGCCCATCCGTATATGTATATCTATACGCCTACGCAGAATTACCGTCTGGATCTGTATGCCGGCTTTGTCTGCGATCATGATGACGAGATCTACAGCACGGCGCTGACGCAGGAGCAGCTGCAGGCCATGGCCGCCAAGTCTGACTTTAAGTCCAACATCGGCACGCCTACCGGAAAAACCGTGACGCTGTCTACCTGCTCTTATGAGTATAACGACGCCCGTTACGTGGTCATCGGCGCACTGAACCCTGTTGATTAACGAAACTAATAACCAAGAAACGCCTGCGCGTAATGCGCAGGCGTTTCTTGGTTGCTGGGGGATACGAGAGAGAATGGGATAGCGTTAAGCGTAGCGCTGCGCCGTGTCCAGGCGCGTTTGCGGGCGGCACAAACAATCGTAGATCTGCTCCGCAGGAGTTTGGGCTTCTGCGGGACGCAATGCGTCGGACATCGCCCACAGGCGTTCCGGGTCAGCCAGCAGCGCCATGGCGGTGTCAGCCAGCAGACGCGGCGTATCGGCGGTCACAGCGCCGCCGCGTTGGAGGAAGAAAGTCAGATTGTGCCCTTCACAGCCCGCTACTGTATCCATCAGCACCATGGGCAGACCACAGGCCGCGGCCTCGGTGGTGCTCAGACCGCCGGGCTTGGTGATGAACAGGTCTGCGCTGTGCATCAGCTGGGGAACATTGTCCACCATGCCGTGAATATGCATGCGGCGATCGTCCCCAAACCGCTTCTGCAGCTTGGTATATAACTCCTCATTGCCGCCGCACACCACGGTAAGCTCCTGCTGCGGGGCAAGGCGGAGGGAAAGCTCCTCCGTCAGTTCACGGATCGGGCCGCAGCCGATACTGCCGCACATCATCAGCAGATGCTGATGGTCGGTGGGAATGTTCAAGGCTACCTTTTCTGCCGCTTTGTCTGCCGTCCGATAGAATTCCGGCCGGACGGGCAGCCCGCTGGCCACCAGCTTTTCGTGGGGAACACCGCATCGGACAAATTCCTCCACCAAAGAAGCGTCGGGAATAAAATAGTAGTCCAGATCAGAATCCTCCACGCTGGGACTGCACGTGTAGTCGGTCGCTACGAAGCAGGTGCGGAGGGGGAGAGGATGCCGTTCCAGCATGGCAGTCAGCGCCAGCGCGGGGAACACATGGACGCAGATAATGTTGTCATAGCCGCCGCGGCAGATGAATTGATAGAGCCGCTCCGCGCCGGAGGTCAGATAGCGATAGACAGTAGTGCCCTCCCGAAAGACGGAGGTTCGGTTTTCCACGCTGCGGTAGCCTGCCCGATACAGCTTCGGCGCGTGCCGGTAAATGCGGGTGTGCCAGTCGCAGATAAAGCGCGACGCCCGCTTGGAGATGAATTGCAGCGCGTCAACGATCTCGCAGGACTCGCCGTGGGCGGCGTATTCGGCCTGGATCGCCTTGGCGCAGGAATTATGCCCCTCGCCGGTATTGCAGCTTAGTATCAGTGTGTGCATCTTGGCATTTCCTTTCCTGTTTTCTGCACTGTAAAGTCAAAAGCCTTTGCAGACGCGGACGGTTGTACCGCTGAATGAGAATAAAGGGCAGGTTGCCCAACAGAATATAAACGGCAGTCACAAGGACGCCGCCGATCCCCGGCCAAATGACCAGACACCCCAGTCCGGTCAGCGACAGCAGCACGTGGATCATTTCCGCCACGCAGGTCTCCTGAATCATCCGGGGCAGGTCGGAGAACGTCTCCGCCGTCAGTTTTTTGGCAGGCATCAGGCCGGGGAGGATACGGCTCATGTCCGGGACGCGGCTCTGCCAATCCTTGATATGAAGCACCCGGAAAAGCTTCTGCTCGGACGGATAGCAGCGATAGGGGAAAGCGTCGCCGCGGAACCACGTTTTCGGCAGCAGCCGCCCCAGAAAGAACGCACCGATCCCGGTAGCGGCCAGATAGAGCGCACAGTGCAGGAATGAGGTCACGAGTCTTCCTCCTTTTGAGATATAGTTTTTCCAGTATTCCACGTTTTTCTATATTCTAAAAGCAAATTGACAACGGAAGCTCAAATCAACGTCAAGCTTTGTTGATATTTTGCGGCTTCGCGCAAAAAAATGACCCGCTTTTACGAGTCGGGGCAGGCTTGACGGAGGACGGCAAAACGTGCTATGATAAGAAAAACAACAGAACACATCGCAGGAGGGGAGCGCTATGCTGCTGGCTATCGATATTGGCAATTCCAATATCTCCGTTAGTCTATTCAGCCGTGAAAAAACGCTGCATTTTCTGGCGTCCATCGACACGGACAGCCGGAAAACGGCGGATCAGATCAGTATCGACCTGATGAATATTTTTTCGCTGTACGGCTTTGATTTGAAGGATGTATCAGGCGCTATTTTCTCCAGTGTGGTGCCGCCCATCAACTTCATGATGGAAAAGGCCCTGACCCGCCTGTTGGGCAAGCCGCCCATGATCGTGGGGCCGGGCGTCCGTACCGGGCTGAATATCCGCATGGAGATCCACAACCAGCTGGGCGCCGATCTGGTGGCGGACGCTGTGGCGGCGCTGGAAAAGTATCCGGCTCCCATCATTGTCATCGACATGGGGACGGCCACGACGATCTCCTACATTTCCGCAAAGCATGCATACGAGGGAGGTTTGATGTTCCCCGGCGTGCGGCTGTCGCTGGACGCGCTGTCAGACCACGCGGCGCAGCTGTCCGATATCTCGCTGCAATATCCCAAGAACCTCATCGGCAAAAACACCGAGGATTGCATGCGCAACGGCATCGTTTATGGCACGGCCGGTATGCTGGACGGCATTATCGACCGCATTCGGGAGACGATCCCCGACGAGACGCCATCCATTGTGGCCACCGGCAGCAACGCGCCGGTGATCGTCCGTTACTGCCGCAATAAGGTGGTGTACGACAAATATTTGCTGATGGAGGGCCTGTGGGCTATCTATCATAAAAACAGATGACAAAACGCCTCAGGCTGATGCCTGAGGCGTTTCCTGTGGTGAGGAGGTTTTTTACTTTGCCAGAATCTTCTTCAACCGGGCGAAGCGGGGGAGGGATTCCTGCTTGGGCAAATCAGGCTCACCCTGAATCAGAGGCAGGGCGTACTCGATGAACTGGTGGTTGACATAATTGCCAGCCTCGTTGATCCACTCGCGGGGGATCTTCTTCTCCACGTTGGCGACCTCCATCAGAGGGATCAGCTTGGTGCGGCAGGCGTACTTGCCGTCCTTGATGCCGCGCTCGAAGCCGATCATGCGGCCGTTGATGCCGTTAACGGCGTTCTCCACGGCTACCTTACCGGCCATGTAGCTCTCCTCGATATCCGTCTCGGAGGCCAGATGTGCGCCGCAGCGCTGCAGCAGGTTCAGCTCGATACCGCGCACCTTGGCGCCGGTCTCTTCCTTCAGCACCTGTGCCAGAATGGCGGCCAGACCGCCCAGCTGGGCGTGACCGAAGCCGTCGTTGGCGGCAATCTTCGCCTCAGACACGAAGTCGCCGTCGGCATAGTGGATGCCCTCGGACACAGCCACGATGCAGCTGCCCTTCTCGGCGTAGACGCGCTTCACATCGTTGATGAAGTCCTGCATGTTGAAGTCGATCTCCGGCAGATAGATCAGGTCGGGGCCTGCGCCGTGCAGTCCGGCCAGCGCAGAAGCGGCGGTCAGCCAACCGGCGTGACGGCCCATGATCTCCATGACCACGATCATGCCGGTATCATATACGTGGGCGTCCTGATAGACCTCCATCATGGAGGTGGCGATATACTTGGCAGCAGAAGCGTAGCCGGGGCAGTGGTCGGTGCCGAACAGGTCGTTGTCGATGGTCTTGGGAACGCCCATCACACGGCAGTCATAGCCCACGGACTGCATGTAGTTGTTGATCTTGTTGCAGGTATCCATGGAGTCGTTGCCGCCGTTATAGAAGAAGTAGCGGACATTATGCTTTTTGAATACCTCCAGAATGCGCTTGTAATCGGTGTCGTCCAGCTCGGGATCGGCGATCTTGTAGCGGCAGGAGCCGAGAGCAGAGGAGGGGGTGTACTTCAAAAGCCGCAGCTCCTCGGGATCCTCCAGCCCCATGTCAAACAGGCGGTCATTCAACACGCCCTTGATGCCGTGCTCTGCGCCCAGCACCTGGGTGATGGCGCCGGACTTCAGCGCCGTGTCGATCACGCCGTAGGCGCTGGCGTTGATCACAGATGTAGGGCCGCCCGACTGGCCGATAATGCAGGCGCCACGCAGTTCATTCATATCAATTACCTCCAAAATTGTGGAATCAGGTGTTTACAAGCGGTATTTTACCATGTAAAATACCGCTTGTAAACACTTTGTGCTTGCAAAACCAAAAAAATATGATACAATAGGAATGTTCCAAACAACAGGTGCAATGTTTGCTGTAATTTTATTGTGAAGGAGATATGATTATGCCACTGGTAACTTCTAAAGAAATGTTTGCAAAGGCATATGACGGCGGCTACGCCATCGGCGCGTTCAACGTC
>OGPK01001242.1_pt1 | contig 20375 bp, 15 predicted proteins | sample 1552921 | NCBI WGS metagenome assembly OGPK01 (sample SAMEA2580264, study PRJEB22360) | human gut metagenome | biome: human gut; feature: human-associated habitat; material: faeces | place: Denmark | collected 2008/2010 | reverse complement strand
GGCGGGGCGGCGTGTGCTGCCCCGCTTTTTTCGCCATTTCTCAAAAAATTTTTGAAATGTCCGAGCGTTGTAACAATTCAGCCTGTTTTTCTGTCGAAATCAAAGGCACCTCGGACATTTGTGTAACATTTGTAGTTTATGCTTGTGGTAAATCAATATTGGGGGTGAGGACACATGAAAAAGATACTGCTGATCGACGACAGCGACACCTATACATGGTGTCTGCGAAAATACTTACAGCACCGGGGCTACCCGGTAAAAACGGCTTCCACTCTGAAAGAAGCGCGGGCCGCCATCCAAGAGGAAATGCCGCTGGTGGTCTGCTGTGATCTCGACCTGCCGGACGGTTCCGGCATGGACTTTCTGGACGAGGTGCGGGCCGCAGACAAGGAGCTGCCTTTTATTCTGGCGTCCTGCCATGACAGGGACGACTACGAACAAGAGGCTATACGCCGGGGCGCGACGCTGTGCATGGACAAAATGAAAGGGCTATTGCTGCAAGATAAGCTGGTGGAATACGCTTACCGGCAGTTATCCGACGAAAAGGCCCCGACCTTTCACAAGTTGCTCTTTGTCCATGCGGAAGATACCAGCGCCGAAGTGCTGCGGGCGGCTATGCTGCAAAAGGGCTTTGACCTGATTCTGGTTTCCTCGATTGGGGAGGCCAAGCGCCGGATTTTTGAGGATAAGGAAATAGACCTGATCTTGTGTGATCTGGAACTGCCGGGCGGCACAGCAATGGAGCTGTTTCATACGCTACGGCGGGTGGCGGGGATGTTCCAAATGAAGAATCCCCCTGTCCGGCTTCTGCCGTTCTTTATCCTCACCGAGAACAACGACCCTGCCACGGAATATGAATACCGGCATGAGGGCGTGAACGACTATATCACCGCCCCGGTCAATATCCCGGAGCTGATCCGGCGAGTTTTGTTCTTTGTGGAATGAAGCTTTTTTATTCGGCGGCTTTGTTAAGCAAGGCCGCCATTTTTAATTCATTTATCTTCAATGTTTGTTCTGAATATCGTATAATGTAGGGGAACGGCTGTGGTTTCATAGAGTGGTGAGGTGTTTATATTATGAATGAACGAGAAAAAACAATCCGATTATGGTTTGATATGTGGCTCAATCAGCAGGATATGGGGATTGATGATATATTTACAGAAGATGTGATTTATACAGAAAGCTGGAGTCCCCAGTATAACAACCGAAAAACAGTAAAGCATTGGTTTCAGGAATGGAATACCCGTGGCAAGGTGGTTATTTGGGAAATCAAGCAATTTTTTCATAAGGGGGATCAAACGGTTGTAGAGTGGTATTTCAAAAATGAAATGAATAATGGGGATATAGAGGAATTTGATGGAATCTCGCTGGTTGAGTGGACAGAGGATAATAAAATAAAGGCATTAAAAGAATTTGGGTGTAATCGCAATACCTATAATCCATACCAGGAAGGCGATACCCCTCAATTCAAAGCAGAAAAAGCGAATTGGTTTTGATGGAGTGCTTATAATGTTAGCGGCTGTGGTTTCATAGAAAGTTGAGGGATTTTTGAGATTTTTGATATATCATATAAAGAATGGAGGTGCATGATTTTGAATCCTAAATTACTGGTCGTTGATGATGAACGCGGTATTGTTGATATGATACAGAGTTATTTTCAAACACGATATGATATTCTGACCGCTTATAGCGGCCAAGAAGCACTCAAAAAAGTAGCCTGCAAACCAGATTTAATTTTATTAGACATCAATATGTCTGGAATGGATGGTCTGACTGTATGCCAGAAGATACGGGAACACATAGCCTGTCCCATTCTTTTTTTGACTGCTCGTATTGAATCCAGCGATAAGATCATTGGATTTCAGGCCGGGGCGGATGATTATATCGTCAAGCCCTTTGATTTGGATGAATTGGGGGCGCGTATTGCTGCACATTTGCGCCGTGAGCAGCGACGACAAAATAATTCGGCAGTACGCTTCTTTGGTGAATTGATACTGGACTATTCCGCCCGAACAGTTACAATCAATAATCAGAACATCCCGCTATCTAAGAGGGAGTTTGAGATTGTAGAACTTTTATCCCTCAATGCAGGACAGGTTTTTGATCGTGAGCGGATTTATGAGCGTGTGTGGGGATTAGATGGGGACGGAAACAGCGATACAATTATGGAGCATATCCGGAAAATACGCGCTAAATTTGCAGCACATACATTGCACAATTACATTGAAACAGTTTGGGGGTGTGGGTATCGGTGGAACGCCTAAAAAATATGGGACTAAAGAAATCTTTCCTGTTATTATCCCTCTCCTGTTTAGCGGTGGCATTTCTCCTGCTTGGTGCGGTTATCTTTCTTTGCCGTGGCATTGAAAGCTATTATCCTTTAGGCGGTGTAGAAATCCTATCGGATGGTTCAATCGTACCCCTGCCATCTCCTACGGCGTCACAACAGCGCATTTTGGCTATCCTAAATATTGTGCAGACGCTTTCCTGTATTCTTTTCCCGGTAGGTGGATTGATTGTTTCAGTCTTTCTTTTTTATTATCTCAAATTGAAGCAGCCTATTTCCTGCCTGCAAAATGGCATTATGCGGATTCAGAATAATGATCTGGATTTTTCGCTACCGATTTTGTCTAACGATGAAATGGGACAGCTATGTGCTGCCTTTGAAGAAATGCGGAGTGAACTTTTGAAATCGAATCGGCTGTTGTGGCAACAGGCCGAGGAACGCAAACGGCTCAATGCCGCATTTTCCCATGATCTGCGTAACCCGATTACGGTCTTAAAAGGAAGTGTAAAACTTTTGCGGCAAGGTATTCAGGATGAACAGACCATAGACCGGCTGGAAAGTTACACTTTACGGATCGAGCAGTATGTAGAAGCTATGAGCAGTGTTCAAAAATTGGAACAACTCTCTGTTAAGCCAAAAGAAATCAGACTATCAGTTTTACAGAGTGAATTGCAGGAAACAGCACGGTTGTTAGCACTATCCAAAAAAGTTTCTGTTTTAGTACCATCAGATGGAACAGTTTGTATAGATCACGGGCTATTTCTTACCGTAGCGGAAAATCTGATTGGAAATGCAGCGCGATTTGCAGAAAAAGCAATCTCTATTCAAATAACGCTGCAAAATGATTCTTTGGTCTTGAAAGTAGAGGATGACGGTGCGGGGTATCCGCTGTCTCTCGTGCAGAATGGGCCAAATCCCTTTGAAACGACAAGTAGCAATTCCTCACATTTCGGAATGGGACTTTACAGCAGCAGAATTTTATGTGAAAAACATGGTGGACGATTGATTTTGGGAAATCAGGCCGGGGGCGGTGCATCCGCAACTGCCATTTTTCATTTCGTGTAATCCTTGAGCAATTTTTGAGATTTATCATTTACACTCTCCTTATACCACAAATAAGGAGAGTGTTTTTTATGAATATTGAGGCAAAGAATTTATCAAAGATTTATGGTGATGGTGAAAACCGAGTGGTGGCTTTGGATCATGCGAATCTCGAAATTGTATCCAGCGATTTTATTTCTATTATGGGACCATCTGGAAGCGGAAAAAGTACCCTGCTTCATTTGCTTTCCGGCTTGGATAAGCCATCTTCCGGTTCGCTGACCTACGATGGTAAAGATATTTACAGTTACAGCGATAAGGAGTTGTCGGCATTCCGCCGGAAACGGATCGGATTTATTTTTCAACAATTTAATCTGCTTCCGGTTCTGACGGCGAAAGAAAATATTATCATGCCTCTTTTGCTGGATAAACAAAAACCGGATGAAGCATACCTGAAGCAGCTTACAGAACTGCTTGGCATTCAGGGGCGCTTGGAACATCTGCCCCATGAGTTATCCGGCGGCCAGCAGCAGCGTGTAGCCATTGCCCGCGCTTTGATTGCAAAACCAGATGTGATTTTTGCTGATGAGCCTACGGGAAATCTGGACAGCAAAAGCGGCGGCGAAGTCATGGAACTGCTTCAAAATGTATGGAAAAAGATGGGTAAAGCTCTCGTTGTCATTACCCATGACAGCCGTATTGCGCGAATGGCAGACCGCCAGTTTCAGATCGTAGATGGTGTGCTTGCGGAGGTGACAGCGAAATGAAATCTTATCGTACATTAGCATTAAAAGAACTGCTATCCCAAAAAGTCACTTCTATTCTTATTTTGATTGCCGTTGTGCTGTCTACTATGATGACAACTATTGTAGGACAATCCATTGGCGTACTTAGTGCAATGCGGGAACAGCAGGCCATCGCTATCGGAGGAAACCGATATGCCACTTTTTTGCAGATGAATGCAGAGCAGCTTCATGCACTGGAACAGGATGAGCGTCTTTCCTATGTAGGCAAATCTATTTATATGGGAAGTTTAGAACTCTCCCCATCTCTTACCCTTGGTTTGATGGAGTATTTGGATGATACTGCCGCTATCTACCCATCAAGTACCAGTATAGAGGAAGGTCGCCTGCCGGAAGCCCCGATGGAAATAGCGCTTTCTGAAGATATTCTGAAATATCTTGGCTTTGAGGGCGGTATTGGAGATAAGATTACACTTTCACTGCAAAAAAATCTTCGCCACAACATTGCGGACAGCTATTCCTATACAGCAGAATTTGTTCTTACAGGGATATTGAAAAATAACTACTTGGGATATACAAGCGGCACTGTTACGGGAGTTGTAGGGGAAGGAACTGCTGAACAACTTTTAACGGAATCTTATATTTATTACAATGTGGATATTCGGACTGCCGATAAAAAGAATTTTCAAGCAGTTGTCGATGACATCAATAAGGAATTTAATATCCATGAACTTGATACCAGCTATAATATTGTATATTTGAACGCCTTGGGAATTTCCTATACTGCAAATTCCGAGGGTGCTAATGATAAGGGATTCTCTTTTATGACAGTCGCAGGAATATTAGTGGGTACTTTGATTTTGCTGGCTGCTGGTCTTGTGATTTACAACATTCTGAAAATATCTGTATCAAAACGGATAAAGGGATATGGAACACTTCGGGCTATTGGAGGCGAAAAAGGACAGCTTTATCAGATCATTGTAATTGAAGTAATCCTATTGTGCCTGATGGGGATTCCTATTGGTATGCTTCTTGGCTTCCTGAGTGCCAGAGGAATTTTAGAGGCAGCGACCGGCTTGGTTTCCCCTGAATTGTTCTTGGTTCAGGATGCTTCTGAATTGAAAACTCTAATAGCAGAGAACAGTTCTTTGAATGGAACCTTACTGGTTTTAAGCGGAGCAATCACTTTGGCGTTTGCGTTGTTTGCAGCATTACCAGCAGCCAGATCAGCCGCAAGGGTATCTCCCATTATGGCGATGTCTGGAACAAATCTAAAAATTCGGCGCAGAAAGCGTAAAACAAAGAAAATCCATAATTTTGAAGCATATTATGCCCGCCTGAACTTAAAGAGAAATAAAGGCCGTACTGCAATTACAATTTTGTCCCTTGTTATGAGTATCACGGTTTTTATTGCCCTGCAAGGTTTTTCCTCTCTCCTGAACGCTGCAAGCGCCCTGCAAGATAACCATGTAGGAGATTATCAGATCACAAATGAAAGTATTGGATTTACCACAGATGATCTGAACACTTTGCGGAAAAATGAAGCTGTGCAAAGTGTAGCCGCCATACAATTTTCGCTTTACGAACAAAATGAAAATGGGCTGCTCGATGAAATCAGTCTTGAATTTCAACTGAAACCCGGCGAAACTTTTCAGGTTGTCGGATTGAACGATGAATATTGGGATTATTTTATGGGGGATCAATTACCAGAAGAACAGCTTGGACAACTGAAAGCAGGGAACGCCTGTATAGTAAGGAATCCTATTCCCATGAGCTACGGCGAAGATGTTCTTGAATTTACAAATATAGAGGCCGGAGAAAACATCTGTGTTGCGGGAATGGAGCTGAATGTTTTGAAAACCTTGGATGGCTATGACGGTTATCTTGGTATTGGAAATGGCGGTTTCACAAATGGTGTTCAAGTGATCGTTGATGATGCTATCTATGAACGCCTGACGGGAAAAGATACCTATTCAGAGTTTTTGCCTACACTGAACGAGGGTGCTGACAGGGAAAACTTTGATACATTTATCGAGGCGTTTTGTAACAGAATACCGGGGACAACATTCTTGTCATATGAAGAAACCGACCAGCAACTAAAAGAGAGCTTTGCACAAATTCAAATGCTGGCATGGGGGCTGATTCTTTTCGTTGGCCTGATTGGTATTCTTAATATCATCAATACCGTTTACACAAATATTCACACCAGAGTAACAGAAATCGGTATGCAGCGGGCCATTGGAATGAGTGCCGATAGCCTTTATAAAACTTTCCTTTGGGAAGGTGCATATTACGGAATCATTGCCTCTGTGATTGGAAGCGTGCTGGGATATGTTTGTACGATCTTCATTGAGGCGGCCACGAGCGACACCATCCAGCTTGTTGCAATCCCTGTCATGCCCATTCTTGAAGCAACCCTCTTGGCAGTAGGAGCTTGCTTGCTGGCAACAGCAATTCCGCTACGGAAAATTTCAAAAATGAATATTGTGGATTCGATTGAAACGGTTGAGTAGAACACTATTTTTTGAAATGTCCGAGCGTTGTAACAATTCAGCCTGTTTTTCTGTCGAAATCAAAGGCACCTCGGACATTTGTGTAACATTTGTAGTTTATGATGATTATAAATCAAAGATAACTTTCACTTAGGTATTAAGACATAATATGGAGGTGATGATGTGATGGGACATTAGCTGTTTTGGATATAGAAGAATCCGGCAAGCAGATCGGAGAAAAGTTATTTCTGCTTCTTAACAAGGAACAAAAGAATGCTCTGATGCAATATATTTTGGAACAGGGAGTCTGTCATGGAACGGTATTCAATTCCTGTCACACTTCCTCCGCATCAAAGAAAAATCCTCTAACAGAAATACAGGAAGGCGAGCTTTATCTATGCCTGGAACACCGCACTGTCAGGGTTAGGGAACGGATTATCAACCTGACAAGTAAGGAGTTTGATATACTGGCATTACTCATTGCCAATCCCAAACGTGTTTTTACTTACGAACTGATTACCGATTTGGTTTGGAAAGAGGATTGTGATTTCTATTCAAGAAAAGCCATTCATAATCATATAAGTAAGCTGCGTAAGAAATTGCGCTTTGAACCGGATCTTCCAAACTACATTGAGAGTGTCGCCGGAATCGGCTATAAATTTGAACATCTATAACATGAGCCCACAAGGTGTCGTTTTTCCCTTGTGGGCTTGCTTTTTGCGGCATATATTCTAAGAGCAGAATATGTAGAAAATTGTGAATATAAAGAGTAAAAAGCGAATGCCTGCGGACTGATACAGGAAACATAACCGATATAATTTTCTCCCAAGGAGGTATCAAGCAGCCGATTCAGGCTCCTCCTTGATGGGAGGAAATGCCTATGCGTCTATGCAACACAGATCCGCAGATAAACTGCTTTACATTCAGTCACCTATACGTCGTAATCCAGCTCGTATGGATTGCGGCGTTTTTGGTTTCGACAATATTTGAGCATTTTCGCTGTCAGCCTCCCGGAGAAATTTCATACTGCTGCTTTGGCGCGCCTGTTCTTTGTACGGGCGCGCTTTTTTGTACCCTTTTTTTAATCAGAAAGAGACTTAGACCTTATCGCTGCCGCAGCCCACCCTCTGATTTCGATTTTTGCCATCAACTCAAACATCGAAATTGGAGGAAATTACTATGAAGAAAATCAATCTTCGGGATTATTACCCGTATTATACACAGGACATGATCGTTGAGGTGCCGGATGAAGTTGCGGACATTCTCCGGGAATATAAACTTGCTGAAGCAGCTTATTTTTTGCGTACATACCGGCATAAAGCCTATTTTTCTTTGGATTATGACATCAATGTGGAACATGAGGCTATGGTGCTTGTTTTGACACCGGCAGATATTTTTGAACAGAAGGAAGAAAACGCTAGACTATATGAAGCGCTTGCCTCGTTGCCGGAAAAACAGCGTAACCGTATCACTTCACATTTTCTGTTGGGAATGAGTTTATCGGATATTGCAAAAAGCGAAGGAACCGGCGTCAGCTCTGTACATGAAGGAATCCAACGTGGACTTCGGCGTTTGAAAAAAATTTTAGAAAAAATGAATACAGACCCCGAAAATTACCATCAAAAATGAAATGTATAATAGAGGGACATATTCGGCGGGACAAGCTGGACGGGTGTGGTAAGGAAGCATATACATCCTCCACCCTAACTGTAATATCAATTTGTCTGCCATGCCCCTTGCTTGTTCCTTGACAACCGAATATACGCTGTTACGGGTACTTCATTCTGTGTTCCGAGCGGCAGATGGGGCGGCGCGGTGACAGGTGGCCTAAGGAGGTGATGAATCCAGGCTGTCCGAGCGATAAACGCAACCTACGAAACCGGCTGTGGCAGGCCGGACGCGATAACGACACAGATCATAATGGTACTTCTTCACAGCTTCCTAAAGACTTGGGGAGAGTTCCTGCGGCGTTTGCTTGCTCTGGCAAAGCGGCGGCGTATGTGGGACTATGATGCGGTGACGCTACCCGCAGCCTGTAACAGCCCCGTCCTTATAACAGAAGGACTTGCCGGGGTGCGTGGCAAATACGGCAGTAAAATCGAAATCAGATATAATGGGCCGGATTTATGTGTGCAATAACCATAGATCCGACCTATTCATGTGGTTTTGATAACACAGTTTTCAGAAGGGAGTTGATACTATGGAATTGAACACCATTGTCAGTGAAGTGGGTACGCTGGTAGACATTCGGGATGTCTCTGTCAACAAAGAACTTTCCCGTGATGAACGGATTGCAGAATTTGTTCAGCAAATCAAAAATCCATACCACTTTAAGTGTGGACGTTTTACTGTACAAGCCAGTTTTTCTGCTGAAGGTGCTACCCTGGAAGAATGTATCAAGGGTATTTTGCGATAGCTGCAATTTTAAGAAGGGGGCTGACTTTTCCGTAAAAGCATGGTAGAATAAGAATCGGAAAAGGAATTGAATATGGCATAACCACACTTCTTGAATTGCGGGGATTTTTCTGTGCAACGAAAGGAGTGTTTTTTTATGCAGGTTTACAAAGCGATTAAGTACATCCGTCTTTCTTATACGGATGATAAAACAGTAGAAAGTGACAGCGTTGCTAACCAGCGGCGCCTGATCGATGACTACATAGCCCGACACCCGGAAATTGAGGTTGTGGCAGAAAAAATTGACGATGGTTATAGTGGTGTTTTGTTTGATCGCCCGGCATTTCAGGAAATGATGCGGATGATCGAACAAGGCGAAGCTAACTGCGTGATTGTCAAAGACCTCTCCCGCTTAGGTCGTGAGTACATAGAAACAGGCCGTTATATGCGCAGGGTATTTCCAGCCTATGGAGTGCGTTTTATCGCAATTAACGATAATGTGGACACGGAAAATGACGCTGCCGATGATCTCACGGTTTCTGTCAAAAACATTATGAATGAGGCTTACTGTCGGGATATTTCCGTTAAGACACGGAGCGCCCTGGAAGTAAAACGGCGCAGCGGGGATTTTGTAGGTGCTTTTACCATCTATGGTTATGTGAAAGTCGGCGATAAACACAAGAGCCTGGAAGTAGACGAATATGCTGCTAATGTTGTGAGGGATATTTTCAGAAAACGGCTGGAGGGATTCAGCGCTTCCCATATAGCGGATGAACTGAACCGATTAGGAATTCTTTCGCCTTTAGCGTATAAGCGCAATCACGGAATGCCTCATGCAAAAGGTGGCTATACAGACCGAAAGGATTGCAAATGGTCTGCAACTACAATCATCCGCATTTTGCAGGATGAAACTTACACCGGAACACTGGTCCAGGGCAAACAGACAACGCCCCATTTCAAATTAAAAGAGCGTGAGGACAAACCTTCTTCGGAATGGATTCGTGTGGAGGGAACCCATGAAGCGATCATACAAAAGCACGATTTTGATCTGGTGCAACGGCTCCGCAGGATTGACACAAGGACTTCTCCCAAATCGGATAAGGTTTACCTGTTTTCCGGTATTTTGATCTGCGGCTGCTGTGGCTGCCGTATGACCCGCAAGACGAACCGCTATAAAGATAAAGAGTATCACTATTATTACTGCCCGACCGGCAAAAAGAATGGCTGCACATCGTCGGTCATGCTGAAAGAGTCGGATCTGATTGAATGTGTGCAGGACAGTTTGAAAGGACATATTGAAAATGTTGCTTCTCTGGATGCCCTGCTGTCCAGTATCAGTCAGGAACGGATCAACCGGGAATTGGCGCAGGAATATGCCGCACAGATTAGAGTAAATGAAAAGCGTGTGGCACAGACCGAGGGCTTTAAGGCAAAACTCTATGAAAATCTGGTGAGTGGAATTCTGACAAAGGAAGAATTTCTCTCTTATAAGCGAAAATACAATGCAGATATTGAACTGTTCCAAAAGGCAATCGCTGAATGGAACGATAAACTTACAGATGTATTGGAAAACCGAAGCGAACGAAACCGTTGGATCAACCATTTTATGAAATTTTCTACTATGGAGGATATTGACCGCCGGGCAGTCATGCAGCTTATCCGAAGCATACGGGTAATGGGTAAAGATGAACTGCATATTGAATTTAATTACCAGGATGAATATCAGAAAGCAATCTCTTTGGCGGAACAGATTGCTACAAAAAATGAAGAAAGGATGGTGGGCTAAATGGCAAGAAAAAGCAGAAAACAGACGGCGGCACCTATGCCGGCACCATCTTTGTATGTACATGTGGCTCTGTATATCCGTCTTTCTGTGGAGGATAACAAAAAGCGGGGCTGCTCAGTAGAAAACCAAAAGCTGGTACTGAATGACTTTCTTTCAGATAAACCGGACTTCGTTGTGTATGATACCTATATCGACAACGGGGCTACAGGGACAAATTTTCACCGCCCTGGATTTCAGCAAATGCTATCTGATATTGAAGCAGGCCACATTAACTGTGTGATTGTTAAGGATCTTTCCCGATTAGGGCGAAATTCTATTGACACAGGTTATTATATCGAACAGTATTTCCATGCACATAATGTTCGCTTTATTGCTGTTACGGATCAGTTTGATACAGCGGATTCCGGAAATCTTCATGGCGGTATCATGCTGCCTTTGAAAAATATGATCAATGAAGCCTATGCTCTGGACATTGGACGAAAAATCAAAGCACAAGCGCGGCAGGCTATGAAAGATGGCGACTATATTGGTGCACGGGCACCTTACGGTTACAGGAAAGACCCTGATAATTGTCATAAACTTCTGATTGATGAAAATACTGCCCCTGTGGTAAAACAGATTTTTGAATGGGCACATGAGCATGTGTCTCTGAACCGGATTGTCCGCAATCTAAATGAGATGGGGATTCCGGCACCGAGCCATTATAAAAAGGCCACTGGCGAGATTACCAGTCCGGGCCTGATTGGAAGCGGCAAATGGCAGACCCGTACAGTGATGAAAATTTTAGAAAGCGAAGTCTATACAGGTGATCTGGTGCAAGGAAAAACAAAGATTGTAGATCATCAGCAGGTCAAGGCTGGAGAAGATAATTTGATTATTGCCAAATGCACCCATGAACCGATCATTAGCTATGAATTGTTTAATGCAGTTCAGGAATACAGAAAACAGATCTGTGAAGAAAGCAAAGCAACTCCAAAACGCCCCTACACGCCAAACATTTTCAAAGGCAAAGTGTTCTGTGCTGATTGTGGCAGAAGCCTTCACCGGCAACGTGCCGAGCGCCGGAAAGGCCCCGATACTTATTGGTTCCACTGCCTTACAAACAGCCGGGTAGAAAAAGATAGCTGCAAAGGCGCAACGATGCAGGAAAAGGAACTGATTTCTACTGTTACGGCTATTCTTGAAAAAGAGCTGACAGTTGCGCTGGGAATGTCGCTGCCACTCTTTCAGTTGGAGGCAAGACAAAAACAGGAAAAAGATAAGCTGAAAATTCAGATGTCGGCCAAACGGCAGGAAATTGAAAAAACACGCCGGCTGATCCGTGGTCTATATGAAAATTTTGTGCAGGGTATTTTGACAAATGATGAATACTTTGAATTGAAGGCGGATTATGAATATGCTATCAATGCTCTGTCTGGTGAGATTGAAGTATTTGAAAAATCTATGGACTCCCTAGACAACCAGCTTGCCCGATACCGTGCAATGGAAAAGGATGCAAAAACACTGGCACAGGATCATGTGCTGACTGCAGAACTGATTGAACGGCTCATTGAACGAATTGAGATCGACCACGAGCGGAATATTCATGTAACCTTCCGTTTCAAAAATGAATTTCAGGGAAAGGCGGTGGAACCGTGCGCAACTATGTGATTGCCCTTTATATCCGTCTTTCTGTGGAAGATTTCAAAACCGAAAGTTTGAGCATACCAAATCAAAAACTGATTCTCCGTGAAAAAGCTATGTCTCTGCCGGAATGGGATAACAGTGAGATTTTGGAATTTATTGACAACGGTCATACAGGGACAAACTTTGAGCGTCCGGCGGTGCAGGAACTTTTAACAATGGTTCAGGCCGGAAAGATCAACTGTATTATTGTAAAAGACCTTTCCCGATTTGGACGTAACAGCATTGAAACCGGCTATTTTATTGAGCGGGTCTTTCCTCTTTACCACACCCGTTTTATTTCCGTCAGTGATGATTTTGACACAGCTAATTTCAAAGGTGATACCGGAGGGATTGATATTGCTTTCAAGTATCTTATCAGCGAGTGTTATAGCCGGGATATGTCCTTGAAAACCAAAAGTGCAAAATACGCAAAGATGCGTCGTGGAGAATATCAGAGTGTCATCTGTCCTTACGGCTATCGCAAGAGTGCAGACGGACGTATGGAACCGGACGAGGATGTTGCCCCGAATGTGCAGATGATATTTCAATGGGCGTCTGAAGGCAACACCGCAGCCGAGATCACAAGAAAACTGTATGCCATGAATATCCCCACCCCTGGGGAATATCGCAAACTTAAAGGCAAGGACTATTACAATGTTTCCCGAACAAACGGCGTTTGGAGTACATCAACGGTCCTGCGTATTTTAGAAGATCAAAGATATATCGGTACCTATGTAATTGGCAAGAGAAAGGTAAAAGAGATTGGCAGCCGACATACACAGTTAAAGGATGAAAGTGAGTGGTTCAAAATACCGAACCATCATCCGGCTATTGTAAGTGTGGATCTATTTGAGAAAGCCAATGCTTCAATTAAGCGTTTCTCTCTGTCAAATAAAAAACCGCGTGATTATCTGCTCCGTGGTAAGGTGTTCTGTGGATGCTGCGATCATGCAATGTCTCTACGAAATGGTGCGTGGTTTTATTGCCGTCATTCCGAGGTGGCTGAAACGCTTCCTTGTCATGGTGTGCGCATAAAGATGGCAGATCTGGAGCAGGTTGTATTTGAAACAATTCGGGCTCAAATGTGTCCGGCATTGGGAATTGATAGCAATAAGGATAAATTGGATTTGCAGACAGTCCAGCAGGCCGAACATGAAGAAAAACTCCGTTCTATTCAAGACAGCAAGCGGCATCTTTATGAGCAGTATGCACTCGGAGAGATTGATTTGGAAACCTATCGAACACGAAAAGCGGTTTATGACACGGAGCTGGTACAAGCCAAAAATGTTCATGCTGTCATTACTGCACAGACAAAGCAGATAAAAAGTGATTATGAGATTAAGCTGAAACAACAGGAAATTGTTCAGGAAGTCGGAAACGCCAACATGCTGACAAAAGCTCTGATTGACCGGCTTATCAACAAAGTTTACGTCTTTCCAGGAGATAGGATTGAGATTGAATATGCAACACAGGATTTCTTAGAAACTAAGGAATCCGAAAAGGAGGTATAACCGTGAACACCCATTTGAAACAGCTATGGGCAGCTATGAAGCTGCCCGAAAAACTTCAAAAAAAGTTATAAATTTTTTTGTCGTGGGCTTGACATACGGGTGTCTCAGGTCATGGAAGCGTATCCTTGGCAGTCCTGCCCGCTTCAGCACTCTTTGCAGCATATGCAGGACGCTGTCCGGCGACATGGGGCCTCCGGTGGGTGATGGAAATACCCATTCACTGCTTCCCACCTTGTTTTTCTGTGCCTTTAGTACGTCTATCGCATCTGCCGAAAGCGGCAGAGTGCGATAGGCGTTTTTCGTTTTTAGTGGAGCCACCTCTACCCTGCCGTTCTGTCTTGAGATAGCTCGTTGGATTTTCAATACACCTCGATTGAAGTCCATGTCCGTCCACTTCAGGCCCAGCAACTCCCCTCGGCGCAGGCCGGTGGCTAGGTCGAGGTAGTAGAGTTCGTACACACCGGTCTCCTTGGCTTCGCGGAAGAATGCGCTTAGCTGGTCGGCGGTCAGGGTTTTCATCTCCTTGTGCTCTACCTTCGGCAAGGCACAGCCTTGGGTGGGGTTCTTGTTCACCAGCTTCTGTTCCATGGCAAGGTTGTAGGCCGAGCAGATCATCTGATGGATGTTGCGAACAGTTTTCGGAGCCAGTCCTTTTGGCTTCTTTTTCGCTTCGATGCGGTCTACCCGACCACCTTCCAGCAGGTGCTTGTAGAATTTCTGCAAGTCCAGAGAGGTCAATTCTGCCAGCGGGATGCTGCCGATTTGGGGTTTGATGTGGTTTCTGAGAAAGCCTTGCGAGGTTTTGAACGTGGACGGACGGAGCTTGATTCTGGCGTAATTCTCCATCCAGACCTCCAGCCAGCTGCCGACTGTGAAGCTTTTCGCCTTGCCATAGTCGATACCCACATTTTCCTCGATGGCGGTCTTTAGTTTCTCTTTCACTTCTGCCTGCGTCTTACCGAGAACATTCTTGATGATGGCCTTGCCAGTTTCCGGATCGTGGCCGACGGTGTAGCGGCCCTCCCATCGGCCATCTTTGCGCTTGCGAATATTGCCTTCCCCGTTCGCTCGTCGTTTTGGCATAATATCGCCCTCCTTTGTAACGGTACACAATACCGCAAAGGACAGAGAAAAGCTACCGGATAGCCACAGTATTATCAGAAAGTTATCAATTCTCGGTTACCGCTTATCTTTGTTTAAGGCGTACCAATATTTGCGCTGCTATGGAGGATTTTCATTCGTTGTTGCTGCGCAAAACGTGATGATTTCATATCAAAGCGCCTCCGCAAACCGTTGTGACACGGGGCTTTGCGGCGACTTTTCTCAAATTTAGCGTCAAACAGTTCCGGGAACCTCGAAAAAAGCGTCAATTTCCAAAACCCGCAAACCCTTGCGGCAGCTCGCACTGCGGGCTGCTGTGAATGGGCATTAGCGCAGAAAAGCGCCAATGCCTTTCTCCTGCTTCTCTCTTCGTCCCGAAAGTCCTCCGCAAAACCGCCCGAAAACCACCTTTAAGGCCGGGATGCCCCCTCCCTGCCCTGTCAACTGTTTTCGTAAAAAACACCGGACATCTCCCTTGCAATTCCCGTTTCGATGTGATACACTACATTACGACAACTAAAGATACGGACGGTGCGCCGGGGAACAAACGCGAATGCGAAAACAACACCCGGCGGCGGAATGGGGTGAGAGGCCCCGCGAGAAGGTCACTGTGATGCCTTGGGCGGCGCGGAAACGCGGCGCGAGGGGGCTAAGTCAGATACGCTATGCACCGGGCCGGTTGGTTTTGCCATTCCCGAAGCCAAAATGAGAGGTGCGGCGCACGGTCATTTGGGCCATGCGCTTTTGTTTTTCCACAACGCATAGCCGGGTTTGGCTGTGCGTTATTTTTTGCGGCTGACTACGGTGATAAGCCGCTTTTCTCCGGGCGGGAGAGGGGGCGCTCCCCTCTCCCAGCCTCCTCAAGTCCAGAAGATCTCTTCATAAAGCGATATCGCTTTATGTTTTTGCGCATATGCGCAAAAATTCAGGCCTCACGGCCTTTTAAGATAAGAAAAATACAAAAGAGAAAGGAAAATCACGCGATGAAAAAGAGAATCCTCTCGCTTCTGCTGGCGCTGGTGATGGTGCTGAGCCTGATCCCCACGCTGGCGTTTGCCGCGGGTGAAGACTACAGCAAGGTCACGGTTTATTTGTCCCTGTCGGATAACGGGAAGTACAAAAACGGCACCAGCGGCAAAACGCTGGCCTATGTCCCGGTAACGGTGGAGTATTTTGATCTGGATGACTACGGTCTGGGCAAATACACCCGTGCGGACGCGGGCGAGCAGCCTACGGTGCTGCACCTGTTCATCAAAATGCTGGAGCAGGAGTACCTGAACAGCGGCAAGCTGACGGTAGGCGGAGACGCGCTTACCGTGTCCGGTGGCGCCGGAAGTATGTACATGACGCAGTTCTGGGGCCACGATCAGAACCTGACCTATTATGTGAACCATGTGTACCCCATCATGTCGGGCAGCACCGGCGCCACGGCGGACTGGATCATCCTGAAAGATGGCGACGTGGTGGACGTGGCGATGTTCGACGACTGGAGCTTCTGGAGTGACGCCTACGCGGGCTTCCAGTATTTCATGGATGGCGACGCACCCACCCACAGCTATACCGCCACGGCGGGTGAGGCCAAAACCATCACCTGTAAGACAGCGCAGACGAACATGATGAGTCCCAGCGGGACGCAGTATAACGTCTGCGGTACGCAGACCGTTTACTACGGCAAGACGCTGTTTGCCAGCGACGCCCAGAGCGTCACCACCGACTCCAGCGGTGCGGCCAGCATCACCTTCCCCGAAGCAGGCGACTGGTATGTGTGGGCCAACGGCGCCAAGGGTAAGAGTACCAACAATGTCGTCAGCTCCCCCGCCTACGCCGCGGTGACGGTGGAGGCAGGCGGCGTGACCACTCCCAAGCTGACGCTGACCACAGACAAGGAAAGCGTCATTTGGAACGAGAAGGTCACCGTGACTGCCACCAACGAAAAGGGCGAGCCGGTGGTCTGTAATTGGACAGTCAACGATCCCTCCGTGATGCCGTACAGCGCAAAGAATCCTTGGGACGGACAATCCAGCATTGCGATCAAGGGCACAGAAGTGAAAAATGCTCTTGTGCTGACAGCCACTTCGGTGGACGATCCGACGCTACAGGGTGAGCTGCAGTTTAACGTATTGCCGTTGGCCGAAGTGTATGCGGTCTTTGGTGACGGAACTAAGCAACCCTTGACCATGAAGGCAGAGACCAGAGCTGTCGGAAATGGCACCTTCAATGTGATTGAGATTCCTGCCGCCGTCGACCACATCTTAGTCCGCCCTGCCAAAGGCTATACGATTATTGATAATAGCGGCCCTGCAACCGGTACAACTCTTTGGACACCAGAATATGACAGTGAAGGTTTTTGCGCTGTGACACGTGTGCAGGGCGATTTAAGCAAAACAACCTTTGCGCCCGAAAGAGTTCTGTTTACCCGTGGAATACTACCGAAATACCCTGAGAGCGACTGGCTCTGTAACAGGATTAAGGTAGAAAAGGAAAATGTATTCTTGGCGTGGGAGCAGGACACAGACAGCCCCATCCAAGAGGTCAAGGTAGAAAATGCGACCCTCTATACTCCAGTGCAGACGGCACAGAACAGATTTAGCATGATACTTGACCGCAATGCAGAGACCGCTTCTTTCCTTTTTAATACTGAGGCAAAGAAAGTCTATCTCACCGATGAACAATACAAGGCAGAGGGCGCTGCACTGGAGCAGAAGGATGGCTTCTACGTGCTGCCTGTCAATGCTTCCGAGCTTGAGGCCAGCGGACTGCATTCCCGGCGGATGGAAAAGACCTACTATGTGCTGGCAGAGTCTACCACTGGCCGCAAGCTGCGCTTTAATGTTACGGTGTACCAGCGGGATAACGCTATGGATACCCCCACAGCGGTGGAGGAATATCTGTGTCTGGCCAGCCAGTACACCAACAACGCCAATAACGCAACGGGTACTTATGGAACCATGCCGGAGCGGACGCTGGCAGGCTTCCCGCAGGGTGGTACTGGTATGAATATGCTGGTATCTTTGGGCAACTTCGGCGGCTACATCATCTACCGCTTTGACCAACTGATCACCAACGATCCCAACCACCCTTACGGCGTGGACTTCGTGGTGCGGGGCAACAACTACGGCACCAACGACTTCAGCTTTTATGAGCCTGCCAATGTGTTGGTATCGCAGGATGGCAAGACGTGGTATACGCTGGCTGGTTCCGACCACTACAGCAACCACGCCTATTGGGATTATACCATAACTTACACCAAGTCCACCGGCACCTCCACCGTCTATGGCGGCGCTTCCGGTACGGCGGCAGACTGGACAGACAGCATGGGCTATTCCGGCACCAGCTATCTCTATCCCAACAAAGCCCTCTATCCCCTGTTCCCGTGGACAGCTGAAAATGATACCAGTATTACCGTTACCGGTACGCTGTTGGGCGGCAAAGGAACCACTCGTAATGAGATTTTCAATGTGGCTGTTCCCAAGTGGGGCTATGCCGACACCTGCTATAACGGCCTGAATCCCTACACCGGTGCCGAGGGCGGCGAGGTATTCGACCTTGACTGGGCCGTAGACGAGAACGGCCAGCCCGTGAAGCTGGATTGGGTCAAGTACGTAAAGGTGCAGACCGCCTCCAACATCGATGGCGGCAGCATCGGCGAAAAGTCCACCGAGGTCAGCGCCATCTATAAGACCGACGCGGCTGCCGCTCCCGTTGGCGTTACCGCCGCTCCCGCCTCCATCTCCATCAACGGCCAGAAGCTGGCGCTGAAGGATGGCGTGGACGTGTATTCCGCCGTGGCCGATACCGCCGTTGAGGTGGCTGTGGACGCGCCGGAGGGTGCCAACGTCTACATTAACGACGTCTACGGCAAGAGCGCCAAGTTTGACTCCCTGAACCACCGCATGGTGCGCGTTGTGGTGCAGGAGGGAGAAAAGGAGCCTGTGATCTACTACGTGAACCTCAAGACACAGGCTCAGGCCGACGAGGACGCCGTGGCGGATGTGATCGCCAAGATCGACGCCATCGGCAAGGTGACCAAGGACAGCGGCAGCAGCATCAAGGCCGCCCGCAAGGCCTATGACGCGCTGTCCGATGCGCAGAAGGAGCTTGTCACCAACTATCAGACCCTGCTGGATGCCGAGAAGTCCTACAAGAAGCTGACCCGCCCCACTGGCGGCAGTTCCAGTTCCAGCACCACCGATGACAAGAAGAACGACGGTAAGGACGTGAAGTCCGGTAACACCGGCGACGCGGGTATCACCCTGTATCTGGGCATGGGTCTTGTGGCTGTCATGGCTGGCGCGGTGATCGTCACCCGTAAGCGCAAAGAGAACTAACAAGCCGCCTTTCTTTGATTTTTCTCTATATGGCAAAAGCGGAGGTGCGTCAAGCGCCCCCGCTTTTGCCGTTTTGTGTGGGGGGAAGGAACGCCTGTCGTTTCCGGTCTCAGTATTCTTTGATTACAGCGTGGTCATTTTTGCGCTGCCACACGACACGGCTCAAACGCGGAGTCTTTTCCAAATCCGCCCGAAACCGGCTTGAAAGCCTTCTCTTGGGCTGGGATGCTTCCCTTCCCCGAAGGAGGTCACACAGCGGCTCACGAGGGCAAACACGGGGTACTTCTGTGCGAGGGTCTCGTCAGCTGACACAGCAAAGCCGGAGGAAGCGGATGTATGCGTTTACAGCGTGCGTCCGCTTTCTCCGGCATCGCAGCCCCGCAGGGCTGCGGGAAGCCTATTCTTGAATTGTGGAGGTTTTCACATTTTTATTAGGTTCGTTGTTGTATATGCTCTTACACTATGGTACAATGACCTTAAGCGATAGCATATGCTGTATGGAAAAGTATTTTGACCCATTTTTGACCCAGAATAGAACTGGAACAGGCAGTTACGGGCGGAAACAAAGGAATGCCTGTCCAGCAAATATCGGTAAACAGCTTGAAACGGAGCCGAAACGGCTCCGTTTTTTCTTCGGGACAACCTACGGACCAGAAGGCCGGGGGTTCGAATCCCTCACGGCGTGCCAAAAAGACCTGAAACCTTACGGTTTCGGGTCTTTTTGTTTGCATAAGTTGTTGTTTTCTCCCGCTGCTTTTTCTGACCCAAACGCTGACCCCAACGGGAGCGGATAGCGAAAAGGTCTATACCGCACGGGAGAGGATATTCCCCATGGTTTGCGCCGCCTTGAGCTGTGCGTCAGTGGTGACATGGGCGTAGGTGTCCAGCGTGAAGCCTGCGGAGTAATGACCAAGCATCGAGGACACGGTTTTTACATCCACGCCGTTTTGCAGCGCCATGGTGGCGAAGGTGTGCCCTTACGGTATAATTACGACAAACCGGAAAAGCCCCGTATATCAAGGGTTTT
>OGPK01001240.1_pt1 | contig 20413 bp, 14 predicted proteins | sample 1552921 | NCBI WGS metagenome assembly OGPK01 (sample SAMEA2580264, study PRJEB22360) | human gut metagenome | biome: human gut; feature: human-associated habitat; material: faeces | place: Denmark | collected 2008/2010 | reverse complement strand
AGGCACCGTAGGTTGCGTGGGCCAGCCTTCCCTTGGCGATCTCCAGCCATTCCAGCAGATAGTCGGCGAACAGCATATCACTGCTCAGGTCGCCCACTTCTTTGGGCGGCTCAAATTCCGCTCGGAGCCTTGCCAGTTCTGACTCGGCTTTGCGCTTATTTCCCTTTTCGGAAAGCCCCAGCGAGATCCATTTCGTTTTCCGCTGCCCTCCGGCGTTTTTGTAGTTCAACACGGCATAATACTTGCCGTTTTTCAAAGTCAGATGTCCTGCTACCAATTTCATTTCCTCCTATCCTTTGTATTTGCAGAACAGAACTCCAAACCGACAGTATCAGTATACCATCGGTTTGGGGTTCTCTCTATTCTGCGAATTGTTTTATCGTAGCCGTATCGGTACGAATCAGCGGGCATCCCGGTTTCGTTCTCTCTGCCGCTTCAGCAATTCCAGCCCCTTGATGATGTCCCGGCGCATCTGCTCCTCGGTGTAGCCGGAAGGGAAGTATTTCCGCAGCTCCTCCCGCTTGAATTTCAGCTGCTCCTGCTGGTTGGGCTTCGTCTCCGCCAGCACGGCGTAGACTATCTGGTCATCCAGTAAGCCCTCCTGCGCCAGCTTTTTCAGGCGGATGCTCTGGGCGTGGGACGGGGTGCAGTCGTTCAGCGCCATCGCGTCCAGCACCGCCCGCTGCTGATACGAGTCTAAGTAGGAAAGCTCCACCGCCGGGTTGAAGGCAATCTTGCCGTCGTCTACCATCGAAAGCAATTCAGGGATCAGGTAGGTCAGGCGGATATATCGCTGAATCTGCCGTCCGCTGTCTAAGGCTTCATCAGCTATTTTCTCTCTCGACCACTTCTGGCCAACTTGTCCAGAAGTTATACCCTGATGATTCAGTGCATCCAGCTTCATCTTGTAGGCGAACGCCTTTTCGCTGGGCAGGATAGTCTCCCGCTGCAAGTTGGCATCCACCATTGCGATCACCGCTTCATCGTCAGACAGCTCCCGGACGATGACTGGCATCGTCTCGACGCCCAGCACCTGACACGCCGCCAGTCGCCGGTGGCCGGAGATCAGCTCGTAACCGCCGTCCGGCAGCGGCCTTGCCAACGCCGGGGTGATGGCTCCCACCTTGCGGATGCTCTCAATCATCCGCTGCATCTCCTCGTTGTTCTGTACCTTGAAGGGGTGACCCTTGAACGGGTGCAGCTCGGCCAGTGGAATATTCCGCACCCGCTCCAGTTTGGCATCGTCCCGCTCCGCCTGCGTGGAGAACAGATCGTCCAGCGTGGGTAAAGTAAAATCCGATTTTCTCATTGTGTTGTCCTCACTTTCATAGTTTTTTCTTTCGGGGTTTTAGGGCACGCCCTAACGAGTGTTTTTGCGCTCCGGCGTAAAAACGCACTGCTCGCTCAAATGACGCAGGCATCGGCGGCAGTGGAACTGTTTGGACTTTAGGAGTACAAACAGTCTGCTCGCTTCGTCGTCACAAGCTCCGTATTCTTCGTTTCGCCGCAAGCGGCAAAACTCACTCGCTCCGCTGTTTCTCCTCTCCCCAAAAAGTCCAAAGGACTTTTCGGGGACCCCATATGGCGTGATTCTCGCTTACTTTAATTCATTCAAAATTGCTTCCAGCCTGCTCAGAATTTCCTCTTTCTGAAGCTGTGGGAGCTCCGCTTTCAGGCCGTTCAGCATCCGAAACAGGCGGTAATCCCGCTCCCTGATCGCCGCTCTGACCTCTTTTCCAAGCCCCAGCCGCCGCAGATATTCCGACAGCGACAGAGAACAGAACCGGGCATTTTTCAGCAGCTTCTACTTATCCTTTGGAGGCGGCGATTCAATTTTCAAGGTACACAGGGAGACAGTCCCCTCAATAGGTAGCCAGCGAGAAGCGCTGTTTTTTAACCCCCTCACTAACCAACTGGGAAAATTTTTGAGATTTTGGCAAAGTAATTTGAAAAGTCCCCTCAATTTTTCAAAAGGACCCTTCTACTTACTCTGAATAAGGGGTACCATTTGGCAGGGTGTTTTCGAGAAATTTCTCAATTTTTCTATCAAGACGCAAAAAAGCCGCCCTCCCGATGATGGGAGGACGGCTGATAATCACTATTGACTTATAGATGGCGCCCTATTTCTACATACACTACTGAACAATTGGTCCTATGTCAAGATTTAGTACAAGTTAAAATGAGAAATTTCTCCCAAGTTCAACCTGCCAGCAGCTCCGCCTTAGTGTGTGCTCTTTTATATACTCGCTCGAATTCATCTGGTGACATAAAGTCGCAATGACTGTGGATTCGTTTCGTGTTGTAAAAAGCTTTCAGATATTCGAAAATCAACCGGTATGCCTGCTTGTAATCGCGAATTTTAAAGCGATTGAGCCATTCACGCTTGAGAATAGAATGAAAGGATTCCATGCACGCATTATCCCACGGAAAAGCTTTCTTCGAGTAGCTACGCTGCATGTTTTCGGTTGCTTTTTTATATTCCTTTGCAACATACTGGCTCCCACGATCTGAGTGAATGATTAATGGTTGATCGATATTTCGGCGAGTTTTGGCTTTGTTTATAATTACCAGAACCACGAACAGGAATATCACCTGATTCACGGAAGTCTTTCAGCCACTTTGTTAATGTGCTGTATCCGATGCCAAGATTTTCTGCACATCCACGTACTCCGAGATCTTTGTAATCCTGATAGTACTGGACCGCATCAAGTTTAATTTGTTTGTCATGTTGCTTTGCCATATGAGATCCTCCTTCAGCTTGTCTCTATTGTACCATGCTTATTGTGTATTTGGAATTTCTCATTTTAGCTTGTACTATTTATATTCTAGCACTAGAGGGGAATAAGGGGCCATTTGAATGGCTGGGCTAAATAAAAATGATATTGAACAAATCTCACTGTTGCAGAATGTTATCCCTCCGACATTATACACCACACACTACACCTTTACCGCGGCGACCGGAAGAGCGGAAAATGGTATAGAAATTGTCTGCAAATGGCGTTTTTTGAGCATCTATCAAATGGAACCGGTCATCCGCTAACCGAATCATGGTTCGGCAGCGGTGCATCAAGGTCGGGCGCATCTCCAAAATAGTAGAAAAAGTAACGCATCTCCTGTTCCGCCATGCGGCCGGCTTTCAGTTGGCGGAAAGTCTCTTTCAGCAGCGGCTCCCTCGGGTAGGGCAGAGAGCGCATCTTGATGCTGCCGTCGGTAATGACCATATAGCAGGCGTCTTTGTCCGGATCATCCAGGCGATGGTATGAAACACTGCCGGGGTTGAGCCACTCCATCCCGTCACCAAGGATATGGACGCACTGGCGGTGGGTGTGGCCGAAAACCATGCGCCGTCGGGGAGCAGCCCAATATTCTTTTGGAGTATGCCGTCTCCAATGCTCCTCAAATGCATGGCGGCATTCGATCACCTCATAGCTTCCCGGCCGGTACTGGTGCTGCACCAGATAGACCCACCCGTCCGCCTGAAACACGGCGCTTTCAGGGAGAGAATCTATATAGGCTACCTGTTCGCCGGTCATCCGCTCCAGATTATGGTGGACCCATTTGTACTGCCCCGCGGGTGCATGACGGAAGTCCTCCGTATGAAAAACTCGGACCGCATTGCCATCGTGATTTCCCTTTACCAAAACAGCTCTGGAACAACTTTGGAACCGCTCGATCACTTCGGCGGGGGCGGTGCCATAGTCTATCATATCCCCCGCGAAGCAGAGAAGGTCATATTCCCTCTCCTGCTCCAAAACCGCGTCCAGCGCCCAGATATTGGCGTGGACATCTGACAGTACTATAACTTTCATAGGCACATCTCCAGAATTTTCCGTACATCCTCCGGCGTCAGCGCTTTGTACCCCTTTAGCACTTCCCCATGGCAGGATTTGCCTGCCATTATATCAAAATTTCTGCTGTCAATCCCAATCTCCGTCAAGGTAGACTGCAACCCCAGCTTATTAAAGAGGAAGTCCTCAGTCAGCTCTATGCTCCTTCGGGCAATATCCATAGTCGGCAGAGACGGGTCGATGCCAAACACGTTCACTCCATACTCCCGGAAGCGGCCCACCGTAGTATCGTCCAGCACATATTTCATCCAGCGGGGAGTGAGGATAGCAAGGCCCAGGCCGTGGGTGATGTCGTAAATGGCTGAGAGCTCATGCTCGATGGGATGACAGGTCCAGCCACAGTTCTGCAGCGCTCCGGCCATCCCGTTTATTGCCCAAGAGCTGGTCCACATGAGATTGGCCCTGGCCTCATAGCTGTCGGGCTGCTCAAGGGCAACAGGGGCATACTTTATCACCGTCTTTATCATGCCCTCCATAAATCGGTCCAGCATATACATACTGCCGCCCTCCGGCACAAAGTATATCTCCAACAGGTGGGACAGGATATCCGCACAGCCACAGGCTGTCTGGTATCTGCCCACAGAATAGGTCTCCGTGGGGTCCAGGAAGGACACCTTGGGCTGCATACAGGGATAACCCCTGCCTATCTTATCTTTGGTCTCAATGTTTGTGATAACGCCGCCGTTGTCCATCTCGGAGCCGGTGGCCGCCAGGGTCAGCACCGTTATAAGGGGCAGGGCCCTTTCGGGAGCGGCGGCGCCCGATGAAAAATCCCAGGGGTCCCCGTCATAGCAGGCCCCGGCGGCAATATACTTGCTGCAGTCCAGCACCGAGCCGCCGCCAACGGCTAAAACCACATCCATCCCCTCCCTCTTGCAGATATCGGCCCCCGCCCGGACAGATGTGACCCGGGGATTGGGGTCTATCCCGGAAAGCTCGAACAGCTCCAGCCCGGCCTCCTTCACCTGGGCCGCCACCCGGGCATACAGGCCGCTCTTTTTTATAGAACCCCCGCCGTAGCAGAGCAGGACCTTTTTTCCATAGGCTGCAAGCTCTTTCCCCAGATTACCCAGCTGGTTGGGGCCGAAATAAACTTTGGTGGGTATGTCATAAATAAATGAGTTCATAATTTGTATTCCTTTTGTGATTTATATTGTAGTTCTTATTTGCATAAATTATGCTCAAAACTATACCAGCGGGCGAAGTGCGGCGTACAGCTGCCGGTAGCGCTCATAAATTTCCATGTACCGCTCGTGCTGCCGCGGGTCCGGGTAGTAGGTCTCTTTTTCTCTCACCATTTGCGCGGCGGCCTCCTGCAGGCTCCCGAAGCAGCCGATAGCCGCCCCGGTTATCATGGCGCTGCCCACCGTACCGGAGTCCGCCGTGTGGAGCGCGGTCATCGGTATATTCAGCACGTCCGCCTTCATCTGCATCCACAGGCTGGACGCCGCCCCGCCCCGTTCTGCGTAATTGCTTTCGCTATCCTCTCCCAACGGATACATAGGTTGGTCAATGGGCGGCAAATCCGCCTCTCCATCCTCCGCAAAGAGATAAACATAGGCATTTTTGCCGTCCCAGACCACCTTTTTGACGATGGTGCGCAGCAGGCGGCGTTTTTCCTCCAGCGTGGCAGAATCCACTGCGCTGGCGAAGGATTCGATCATTTCCTGATGGAAGGCGAACTCCTGATGGAGCATCCGGCTCTGCTCGGTGAGGGCTTCCAGCTCGGCAAGGCGCAGCTGCTGCGTCTCACTCTCCTGATGGAGCGCGTCGATCTGCTCCATGACGTACTTTGCAGAGGTCTCGCTGGCAACGGACAGGGATTCCACCAGCCGCTTGATGCGGTCCTCCGTTTCGGCGTGCTTCTCCTTCAGCAGCGCCAGCTCCGCATCGTAGCCCTCCTTGCTGCCGCTGATGACCTTCTTGGTCTGCGCCAGCAGCTTGGCAAGAGTTTCTTTATCGGCGGACAGCTTGCGGATTTCTTCGATAATTTTGGCGTCCAGCGTGTTGCCGTTGCAGTTTTTCATAGAGCAGACGGTGCCGTGGCTGCGCTCCTTGGTGGAGCACATGTAGGTGTAGATCAGCTCGCCCTCCGCATTCTTGCGGTTGGTCAGCTTCGGGCGCATATAGTCGCCGCATTCGCCGCAGCGCAGCAGCCCGGACAGCAGCGCCACGTTGCTGCGGGGTCTGCGGTAGCTCTTGGATTTGTTGACATCCAGCATGGCCTGCACCCGTACCCAGTCGCTGCCCGCGATGATGCCCGGGTGCTTGCCCACCGCCACGATCCACTCCTCCATGGGGCGGATCTGATTCGCCTTGCCGGGTCGCTGGAGCGTGTGGTTGTACGCCATGACACCGTGCTCGCCGTCGAACTCCGAGCGCTCCGCAAACAGGTCAACATTGTTCTCTTTCAGATACTGATACGCCGTCTCGTCGGCGATCATGTAAACCGGGTTCGTGAGAATGCCCCGGATGGCAAAGCGCGTGAACTGCTTTCCGCGCTTCGTGACGCAGCGGTGCTCCAAAAGATACTGGTCGGTCTTGCTGAGAGAGCCGGTCCCCATGAACACCTCGAAGATCGTCTTGACCAGCTGGATTTCCTCCGGAATGGGTTTGAGCTTGCAGGCCTTCTTCACCTTGCCGTCCACCGTCACGCTGGATAAGCTCTCGGAAGCGTAGCCGGTGGGCGTCGTGCCGCCCAGCCAGCGCCCGGTCTTGGATAGCTCGTGCATGTTGTCCCGGATGCGCTCGGCGATGGTCCCCGCTCCAGCTGGGAGAACACCGACGCAATGTACATCATGGCGCGGCCCATGGGGGAGCTGGTGTCAAACTGCTCCCGGATGGAAATGAAGTCAATGTGCCGGTCGCCCAAGTCCTCGATGAGCTTTGCGAAGTCACCGATGTTGCGGCTGATCCGGTCGAGGCGGTAAACAACAATGGCCGCAAACGCGATCTTCTGCGAGTCCTTCATCATTTTCTTGAACTGCGGGCGCTCCAGATTGTCGCCGAAAAAACCCTCGTCCTCGTAGACCAGCACGTTTTCCGCCGCTTCCTCGCCAAAGTGCATGGCGATGTACTGGCGGCAGAGCTCGATCTGGTTCTCGATGCTCTCGCCCTTGCCGGTGAATTTGGATTTGCGGGAGTAGATGACGCATTGCTTCGCCTGCGGCTTGTCTTTCGTTTTCATGGCGGCACCTCGCGTTATTCGTTAGGTTGGTAGATATATTATAACGGATTGGAATCCATTTGAAAAGGTGCCAAGAGAAGAATCTGAAAATTTCTGCGGGACGCAGAGGTTTTCGCGCGCTGACCGTGCCAGTTCGGAGCGCATCGCTCATGTGTATTGAGAAAATGATTGATGAAATGAGCGATGCATGCTATTTAGAATATTATCGTTTTCGTCATCGACTGCATTCGTGCAGTCTCACCGCACGATTTTTGCGTATTGCTACTTGTCATACGTCAAGTCAATTCCGGCAAACTTGTTTACAGCATATCGGATAAACAAGTTCGATTCAATAAGTAAAAGGCAGCCTCCGGTTGGTTTCAACCAGAGGCTGCCTGAGTTTTTATTGAACTGTTATCATGCAAGGTTTCTCAGATATTCTTCCGCATTCTGATACTGAATGCCCTCAACCACTTGACTTTCCCCGCGATAGAGGACGAACTTTCCGGTGATCGGGCCGTAGCGGTGCTCGGTCTGGGCGCATTTTTGCCCGTCGATCAGATGGCGATACTGCTGCGGGACAGCTTCTTCGCTGTGCTTGATCTCGAAAATCTGGCAGGAGCCCGCCTCCGGATCAAACACCACCATGTCAAATTCGCCCACAGGGAATTGCAGGACAAACACCTGCTTCTTGGGGTTTGCTAGCTTGGTTTCCAGCAGGACGATGTCCTCCAGCATCCGCCCCTTGATCTCGGTCAGGATGCGCTGCTGCACGGCGGTGCGCTCTGTCAGAGACAACTCGCTGAACGTCTCATCCAGCAGTAGACTGCGGATCAGCGCGTCCGCCTGCGCATAGCGGAGTCCCGGCTGCGCGACACATATGCGGCCGGATTTTGTGCTGACATCCGGCAGGTGCAGCACATCGATCTCCCGCGTTAAGTCCAGCAAGTCCAGATACTCCTCGATCTCCGCCGCGTGAACATCGTCCAGTTTTACGGTTTGTTCCGCCTTGTTACGGATCTCCAGCAGCTTCCGCAGACTGTCGGTCACGGCAGCCAAATCCACGCGGTCGAGAATATCTGTAGGATTTGTGCGGTCACGGCGCAGGTTGCTGGCGGAAATGCCAAGGTCGTGGGACTTCCAATCCTGCGACAGTACTTCCAGCGTGAAGCGGTGGTTGATGTCCTCCACGACCCGGTTGATGGCGCTGGTCAACTCGCCCTTCTCGTATAAATCCCGCAGATGGCGGAAGTGCCCCTCGTACTGATAGCAGCGCAAGGAGTGCTGGATGTTGCGGGCAATGGCGGTGTCCACATATTCGTCGGTGCTTTCCTTGCTGGCAAACGTGGAGGTCTCGTTGTAGTGGACGCCGAGACTCATGGTGCCGCCGTAGCGGATATACTCGTCGATGCCATGGATGCCGAGAACGGATTCAAACTCGCGGTAGGGAATGAATGTTGTGTGCAGCAGAATGCATCGGTCATAGAGCTGCTCATCCTCGGTAAAGAGGAAGCCCAGCGACTCCGTGCCGGAGAGTACGATCTTCATTCCGCAGGCCGCAAACACATCTGAAAACAGCGCCGCGCCCTCGATGAAATCCTCCATCAGCGTCACTTCGTCGAGGAACACATAGCGAAAGCCCTGCGCTTCCAATGCCTTGAGGTCGCGGTTCACGTCTGCCAGCGTGTCTTTTGCAGTGATCTGAATGAACGCTGCCTTGGCAAGCTGCGTGTCGTTCATCTCCGCAAAAACCTGGCGGATCATGGTGGTTTTTCCCGTCCGGCGCAGGCCGTAGAGAATGAACACCTTGTCCTGCGGCTCGCCGTAGACAAAATCGTGCAGCTGCCGGAAGCACTCGCGCCTACGATAGCCGCGAACAGACGCCGCGAAGGAACGCAGCGCCTCGCCGGTGCGGACATTGGTAGTAAACGCGGAAGGGTTCGCAGATTTCGCCTTGGGAAGCTGCTTTTTCAGCACTTTCAGTTCCTGCTCCAGTTCCTTCCGCCGCTCAATTTGAGCGCGAAAATCCTCCAGTTCATCCGCAGGAATATACTTCTCCCGCCGCTTCTTGTTCTCCGTCCAACGGTGGTAGAAATAGTCCTTGCCTCTAACGGTTTTCTTCGTAACAGAGCCAGCGGGCAAAGCAGAAATATGCTGCTCCAGTTCCGCCACCCGGGTTTGCATCTCGGATAAGTCCATCGCGCACCTCCTGTGAGATACTATTCTATAAAGAATTATACCCCGTTATACTCTAAAAATCAAGGGTATAACGGGATATAATTTAACCTAACGTATATGTATCATTTATAGGCAAATCATTGACGCGGATCATCTCATCTCCGAGAAACACATGTATAACTATTGCCTTTTGAATATTCACATGCTATGATATAAACAACGTTGTTTATCATATTGTTTACAACGAGGAGGACATGAAATGGCAATTGTAAACGATCTTTTAGATCGGGCTATAGAGGAAACAAAGCATCTGCATATTAATGAAATCTTTCTTGTACGAGATTTATTTAAAGGCTATGAATGGAACCGAATATCAAGAAGTGACAGATTGTTATTGGGGACTTTGTTCTTAAACTATGTTCACACCTCTGGAACCCGTTTGGAACCTATCGAAAAAACTTCCTCTGGACAGCAAAAGTATAAAGTCAGCGGCAATTGATGGTTTATACGCTATCAGAATGACAACTATTCGAGAGGGAGGATTTGCTATATGAAAGCAGAACTATATAAGAGGCTATTTCGAGCCATTTTTTCCGAAGATGTATCATCATTAAAAAATAGCCATTACAGTCATTCAAGAGGAACGCAAACTAGGCCACAACATTCTTGCAGACTCGTTAGAAAAAATTTCAGTTACCGAAAAGCCAAAATATACTCTGTTTGAGAGCAGAAAAAGCGAAAGCGGATTATCTACTTTGCCAAAAAGCAAGCGTACAAATTCACAATTAGTAGCGTATATTCCGAGAGAACAATTAAAACATCATATGATTTTACCGAACGAAGTTGAAGAACGCCTTCTTTCGATTAAGCAGGAATACGTGGCTCGCGAAAGGCTAAAAAAATTCAACCTCGTGCCTAAAAGGAAAATACTTCTTTATGGCCCTCCGGGGTGCGGTAAAACTTTAAGCGCCGAACGAATTGCATGGAATCTCGGGTTACCACTATTGAAAGTTCGATTCGATTCTTTACTTTCTTCTTACTTTGGAGAGTCAGCATCAAATCTTAGAATGGTATTTGATTATTGCAAAAGCGAACCTGTTGTTTTACTCCTTGACGAGTGTGATTTTATCGCTAAATCTCGCATCACAACGCAGGATGTTGGCGAAGTTCCTAGAATCGTCAATATGCTACTCACTTTGTTAGACGAATATGATGCTCCTGGATTGGTTTTAGCCACTACAAATTTGAAAGTATCTCTTGATGAGGCTCTTTTCCGAAGATTTGATGATGTTATTGAAATGCCGATGCCGGGGAAATCAGAACGCATGCGCTTATTGGAGATGACTTTATCTGCAATACCAGTTTCTCCGGATGTTGATATGGATGAAATATCAAACAAATTGGATGGATACTCTGCTGCCAATATTGTTTTGATTGCGCAACGGGCTGCAAAGATTGGTGTTCTTGCAGGGTGCAAAAAAGTATGTAATGAACATTTTGTAAAAGCATTGGAAGAAAGCTCTAAATTTTAATCTGTAAGGAGGTACGACAATGGCAGAGAATAATGACTTTACGCATTTACCTCTTCCGCTATTATTTCAAGGGAAACCGAAATTGCGTGGTGGCGGTGCAGTATCTGCTCAGACAAAGAGGAATACTGCTAATCGAATTGCTCATGGTAGCTATGTGAAACGTCGCTCTGCTGAATTGTCTTGTTTTTGGAAAGAGCGTCGTGCAGAACGTTCAGAAAACGCCTTACCTGAAATAAAAACCGGTATTCCTATACTGCTAGAAATAGATCCTTCCGCTGATATCGATTTCCTGCGTGGATTAGGATTTGAAATTGTCTGTGAGATTGAGGAAGGATTTATTATAGTTGCTACAGAAGATGTTGACCTTTCAGTGTTAAATGAGAAAGCAGATGCTTTTGTTGCAAATGTAACGGCAAGGTGCAATTCACCAGCAAAAGTTTATGCTCTCTGCGAAGATGGTGATAGACTTAAGAGGATTTTATCAAAAGAACTCTATGCAAAATGGGCAACAATTTCACCAGACGCAATATATGTTATCGATATTGGCGTTAGTTGCTGTGGAAACATTGAGTTGCCAAAACGGCCCGATCGAAAAGATGATGAAACCGATGAACGCTATTCTGTTCGTGAACAACGGTGGACGGAAAAGTTTAATACCGCCTATATGGTTTGGGACGAAATCAAGATGCAGCGAGAAGAAACAATAGAAAGTTTTGTTTCAGATTATAATGGTGAAATTATGGAACTCGCTGACGGCGTATCCGAGATAGCCGATTTGCCTGACAGTTTCTCGACACGTTTAAGAATATCTGGTAAATGTTTGCTTGACTTAGTGTTGAATTTCGCGTATATATTTGAAGTTTCCGAAGCTGAGATAATAGCTATGGGAGATGCTCCCGAAAATAAAGACAATCTTATCGAAACCGTACAGATCAAGGCCCCTGCCCAATCCGTTCCCATTGTATGTGTAATGGATAGTGGTATTCAGGAGGAACATAAATATTTAGCACCAGCAATTTCTAGTGACGAATCCATCAGTTTGCTCCCAAATAATACGGGTACGAGTGACGACGTTGCTGGAGAGGGACACGGGACACGAGTGGCTGGTGCAGTCTTATATCCAAAGAAGGTTCCTTCAGATGGAGTTTATCAACTTCCTTGCTGGATTCGCAATATGCGAATTCTTGACGAAAACAATTGCCTGCCAGAAAATGCGTATCCGCCAAAGACAATTGCTATCGCTGTGCAGAAATATAATGTTGAGAACCAAAACCCAACTAAAATATTTAATCACTCCGTTGGTAGCCGTCGATCTTGTGAAATGAAACACATGATGCCATGGGCTGCCGAAATTGATAGTCAGTCTTACAATCACGACGTCTTGTTTATACAGGCGGCGGGGAATATTTCCACAGATGTCATATCGGCTTATTGGCAGGCAGGGTATCTATATCCTGAATATTTTGACAGAGAGTTATGTAGAATTTCGAATCCAGCGCAAAGCCTACAAGCAATTACCGTAGGATCTGTGTCGGCAGATGAGTTAGAAACTGATGACTTTATCGCATTGGGAAAACATATGGAGGTCTCTTCATTCTCACGCTCGGGGCCAGGTATTTGGGATGTCTCCTAAAGCCAGAAGTTGTCGAATATGGAGGGACACACATGTATAATAAGGGGAGCATCCCTCCTCAACTTACAACGCCTCCGGAAGTATGTCCGGAATTAATTCGTAAATCTCCAGAAGGTCCCGCTTTTGCACGTGATGATGTTGGCACGTCTTTTTCAACGCCAAAAGTCACTTATATTGCGTCACAGGTTGAAAAAACTTTGCCAGAGTCTCCTGCGTTGTTGTACAGAGCATCAATAGCCCAATCTGCCCGGTGGCCCAAGAATATCAATGAAGTTAGCAAAGAAGAGTGTGTTTCTACATTGCGTCGTATAGGATATGGTGTTCCAGATGTCGAACGTGCTACTCACAATGACGAGTACCGAATAACTTTGGTAACACCGTCCCTTATGGAACTTGGAGACGATGAAGCTCATATTTTTCAAGTTCCTATTCCGGAAGAATTATCAAATGTTGGGTGAAGACTATGATATTTTGGTCGAAGTTACCCTGTCTTACGTAGCGAATCCTCGCCGGACTCGGCGTTACGTAAAAGGATATTTGTCAACATGGCTAGACTGGTGCTGCAGCCGGATTGGAGAGAATGCGGAGACATTTGCTCGCCGTATCTTTGAAACGGGCGCTATCATTGACGATGATGGCGATTTTGACTGGGTACTTGGAGAGGCAACCAATCGGGGGGCAGCGGAAGGATATTCTCGAAAAAACGGCACTCTTCAAAAGGATTGGTGTATAATCAAATCCAATCAATTGAGTGACGCTTTTTGCATTGCAGTTCGCGGTCACAAAGGCTGGGGAGGCTTGTTTAAAGCAAAATATTCGTTAGTTGTCAGTTTTGAAGCTATCAATCAGGATATACCGATCTATGAACCGATACGGACCGAAATTGAATTGGCTGTTGAAAATGGAGAAGTCGAGGTCGAAATGCCTATCCCCAAGCTGTAATATTTTTATTAGGATGAGAGTCAATCGACTCTCCTCCATTTTCCTGGTTAAATGATTCTCGTTGTTGTCTCTTATTCATTCAAGAATACTTCCTGCTCAATTGTGACGCCATAATTCAGGATCCTCTCTATTGCATCTCGAAATAACGGATATTTTCCATTCTCCATATCGATTTGCAGGGCGGATAAATACTCTTTGGAACGTTCAAAACCATGCTTGTGAAAAAAATCCACAAATTCGCCAGACATACGCATGGGCAGCACAGAAGAAATTAGCTTCTGCAAGTTGTCGAACATTCGGAAACCGCCCGCATCGATATCTGCCCAAAATCGCACTTTAACGCCTTTCGCTGCCGCATGAGCGATCAATGTAACCAGCTTTCGTTTTTGGGGACTAAGGAATCCGCCGTGATAGATCACCAATTCTCCCGGCTGTTTTTCGGACATCACATATTCATCGTAATTGGTTTTATTCTCAATGAATGTGATGCATTGAATTGCCGTCAAGTTGATTGCTGTAATAGAATCGATCAAAGTGCTGGGTAAGGCCAAACCGTATGGTGCGGCACCAATACAAATAGTTCCCTGTTCTGTTCGAACCAGACAGTTTCCTGCAAGCTCGTATAACTCCGGGCGAGCATAGATACCCAAGTATGCCAGCTGTTCTCTTTCCCCCAATTCATTTTCATCGCAGGAATTCGCTAAATCTGCATCGTATTTTCTTGCGATCCGCAAAAACAGATCCCGCACATTTCGCTCAAAGTATTTGGTATCGGAAAAGCACTTGCTGCTAAATGCGCGCATCGTTATACTGCCGGACAGAGCAGAATACTCACGGAAAGCGCAGAGCAGGTCCTGCAATGGAGTATCGTCCGTTTTGCAGAAGACAGGAATTTTCAGTTGCTCTGCTGCCGATCTGCAAACGTCTACCTTCCATGCTATAATCCAGGGAATCGCAACGTCCTTCAGGCTGCCGTCTATCAGCTGAATAATCTGACTTGCTCGCACCTTGGGATGCATTCTTTCGGCAAAAGCATAGCACTGCGAGATCTGATCCAAGCGCAACACAATAGCCGAAAGTACTGGGCGACCTTTCACCCACTCGAGTTGCACCAAGTGCTTCTTTTCAAGTTCCAAGGCTGCTTCGTTATAAGCATCCCGTATCACAGCATCTTCGTAGATATACTCAGGAAAGTCTTTCTTTTCCACTTTTAGCATAACTCTTCTGAGCGATGTTCCGGGATCGAGGAGATGCTTACTGTTTTCATATTTATTCAATAGGCGGTTTAGAATGATTTTCTGGTTTTTCACTGAGCAATCTCCTTGCCAAAGGGCAGAATATGCATTCTGTATTTGTCCTTATTTACCAGTAGCGTACGGTCTGCAATCGGCATAATATCTGAAACCTTATCCGGCGGCGTACAGATAATGGCCTGCAAACCCATCTTTCGTAGGAGGCGAACACTCTCAATAATTCGGTCACTATCCATTTTGTTAAATGCCTCGTCGAATACTGTCAACCGGACGGTATTGCCGAAACTGGATGTATCGTTCACACGGTAGAGCTGAGCGAAGGAGGCCAGGACAGCAATATAAAACGGAGTTTGTGTTTCACCGCCGGACTTTGTATTCAAGGTCTGAGAAAGCATCTGCCTTGTTCCGTTTTGATCCGTGGTTTCCAGGTCAAACTTCAGGTATGTTCTAAAATCGGTATATCGTTGGATATTCTCCTGCAGTTCACTTTGTTTTCTCGCATTTAACTGAGTATCATCCGCCGTGGTGATCTGGCTGAACAGCTTCTCTATCAGCTGGCCATATTTATCTTGGAAAGGCCGCGCAAACAAACCCACATCGCCTTCCATAAGTTTCGGATCCATAATCATGTCATAATACTCCGCATAATCCGGATTACGCTCCACACGGAACTGATAACTGTCCGTTCCGAATTGAGCCTGGCGCAGTGCACGATTTAGATTTTTCACCTGATCCTGCACTTGGTCGATACTGGACTTCAATTTGGCCAAAAAATCATTCTGAAACTGTTCCATCGCACTCTCTCGGGCAGCTTTGATCTTTTCTCGGTATTTGGGCAGCTCACTTTTCTCCAGGAGCTTTTGCTCTGCTTCAAACTCATCATTATCCACAGCTTCCACGCGGAAGGAGCAGGGCTTGAACCGGTCTGTGTACTCCCTGCGCGCGTTGAAGAGTTTTCTCTGAGCAGTATCCCGCTCCTTTACGCTCTGCTCCAAACGATTGCTGAAGTTCTTATGAACGATATCTGCGCGTTTCAGTCGGTCAAGCTCCTGCTGATATCTGGGGAGGCCAATGTTTTCCTGATATTCAACAGGAAATTCATCTTGCAGGCGATCCTCCATATTAGATAGCTGCTGGTAATGATCCGGCAGTACCTCATAGTCGAGCTGGCGAATACGCTCCTTACACTGACCAATCTGAATTCCTTTCTGCTCTTTTTCTTTATTCAGCGCTATGATTTCATCCCCGAGCGCAGCAATGGTACGGCGCTGTTCGTCCAGCCACAGAAGATCCAGTTTTGAAAGCTGATCTTCGATATCAGTCACTTCCTTGGTGATCTCCATGCCGCGTAGATATGCTTTTTGCTTTTCTGCCACGGTGTTTTGAATAAAAAAGTGCGTAAATAACGGCTCTTTTGACTGCGTCAAAAGCCGGCGGATAGGATCCCAGTAACACAGCTGTTCGTCAATCTGCTTTAACTCCTCTTCCAAGCGAGACACACGCAGGTTTATCGCACGACGGCCAATAAATGCGTCATCCATCAGCTTGCGCTGAATTGAACGCACAACATACCCCTGGTAGAGGAGTCCGTCTGTTGTAATAGCGGTTTTGAAATTGCGCAGCTGTTCAGCCGCCTCACAACATACGACGCGCCCCAACAGATAGTCAATATAGCTGCGCGCCAGTTCACTTTCAGTCTCTACCTTACATGCCAGGCTGTCGTCGCGTGAACGAATCGTTTCTCGTTCGCGGAGCTTACCGATGTCCACCAGTCCAAATGATGCAAAGCCAAACTCTTTTTTGATCCTGTCAAAGATCAACAAGGCACTTTTATAATACGTCGGCTCAACCAACAAATAAAACTTCTGCGTATGGAGATATCCCTCCACAGCTCCGCGCCAATGTTCATCCGAAAGCTCCAGGATATCCGCAAGGATATCTATTCTCACAGGGCTGCCAATCTCGCTGTTCAGTTCAGATTTCAAGCGGGACTTCAATTGCAGCAGACCTCGAGGATAGTCTTTAATGTCCTTTTGGAGATTTGCGAGGACGGTGCGCTTTTGATCCTGTTCCTCCTTCAACTCCGCCAGACGATCTTCTGCTTTGTGCAGCGCATCTCGGATGGTCTTAGCAAGCTCAGCTGCTGCCTGCTGGGCGATCTCAAAAGGTGCCGATGAATAGGAAAATATCTCATAGCTTCCGGATGTAAAAAGCGAATAAGCCTTCAGAACGCTTTCGGCCGCTTCCTGCACAGGCACGAGGACTTCCTCTGCATTCTGCTTCAATACCGAGTCACACAGTCCGTTCAGCTGAAAGGATTCTTTTTTTATTTCCAATGCCAAGGATTGGAGATCCTGCATCAGCCTTTTTTGCTCATCCAGCAGCGCCTGCTTCCGATTGCGGAGTCTTTCTTCCTCCTGAAACACACTGCTCTGCGCGCAGGCCAAGTCAAGTTCACGCCTGCGGTTCTCCTTCTGCGCGATTCGATCAGAGATCGTCATGATACTCTTTTCAATCGCGGCTAATTCTGTGGTAATGTCTCTCTTTTCAAACTCAAATCGGTCAATTTGGGCTTGTTCCATTTCTTTTTTGGACCAAAGTACCAAAAATGACTGCACCCGCCAGCGGTCAATGGCCTGATTCATTTCACGATAGAGCCTGCCAATCTCCTGTAAAGCAGTCAGTTTCTCCTCCTGACGCTGTGCCAACATTTCATGGCGCTTGTAATCCCGGATATTTTGCTGCATGGCCTCAATATCAGGCTTTTCTGGTATATCGCAGATGTTCTCGGTAATGAATTTCTGGATATCCACGATAGGACGGAAAGATACCGCCTTTTTCATCATTCGCAGGACTTGCTCATTGTGCACATTCCACCGCGACAGCATATTCCTGCGATATTCCTTCTGCGTGTCATAGATCTCTGCCTTAGCGTAATTCTGCTTCAAAAAACGGCGCAGCGCAGGAATCTCCATAGCCTCTCCATTTTCAACAAAGCAGTTCTCGGGCAGCGTTCCCACATAAATGAAAAAGCGTTCCTGCCTGCTTCCGTCACTGCGGCAATCAAAAACGACGCCCGTGACAAAACTGTTGCCCACTACGTCATCTTGGAACTCACAAGCAATATAGCTGGAGAAATCTTTTCCCCGGCGGGAATACGGGTTATTCTCATCCATATCTGCCCGCAAATAACCGTCCAGCGTGCGCTGAGACTTTTCATTGGCAGCCTGATTAAAGTTGCGGGCATTTGTTTCTCCCAATAGAACGATTTGAAGGGCATCAATTACCGTGGATTTTCCCGCACCGTTTTTTCCAGTCAGGAAATTAACATCACCCACCTCGATGATCTCTTTGCTGAAATACAGCCAATTAATTAACAGGAGCTTCTTCAGTTTTTTCATCGGTATCGCCCTCCTTTCGCAGTACAGACACAACATCATTCAGCTTTTCACTGGAGACCGCAGCCAACACAGTCGGCAATATTGCAAATTTACAACTGCTCTGATTGAACTTTCCCTCAATCCGCTGAATAATCGAGTGATTTTCCAGCAATGTCAACGCACGCTTTACTTCGTCCATATTGGGCTTTGCTGGAAGGATTGCGTAATCCGCGACGACCTTTTCTAAAACATCACGCACGGTACAAACAGCATCCTGTTCCAGACCGAGTTGTTCCTGATTTTCTTCATAGATCATGCGTAGGGCAAGGAGAATGGCTGTTTCTTTTTTGCTCAGGTTGCAGCGGTTCGCTTCGTCCGTATTGATCACATAGAAATAGCCGTTTAAATCATCTTTGCGCAGATCCCAATCCAGCAGACTAAGATATTCTTGCACCGCTTCGTAATGCAGAGATAAAAACGCATAATCCGGGTTATTCACCCTTCCTTTGCCCGGCCGAAACAGTGTTCGCACAATATAAGTCCGGCTAAGAAGCTGGTTGCAAACGGACTTGAACTGTTCTAATTCCTTGGAGGTTGCACTACGAATGAAGTCAAAATTCATTTTTCTTCTCCTTCCGTCGAATCTGCATCTGAGGGATGGAATAGCCATTTTCATGAAACGAGCCGCCCAGCTCTTTGATCTGATAGCCTGCGGCAGAATCTCCGCTGGTCAATACAGCCAGCAAACTCATGATGTAGGATTTATCATCCTTAATGTTTAAATCTTTGGAGTAGCGAACATCTGCATTCCCCAACCATCCCTGCACATAGGCGGCAATGGCCGCGCGGCCATATTCGGAACGCAGCAGCTGTGCGGCCTGCGCGGCCGCATCTGCATCGGAAGCGGTTTCCTGAATAAGAACCGTGGCAGCTTTTGTCCGTTTTTCGGGGCGCTTCCGATACCACAAGCTTTTTTCAGAAAGGAATGACTGATCATAAAGCTGAAATACCGGTTGTATCCGGTCTACTAAATCACCGGCGCGTCGATTGCGCGACAATGCCGTGAGCAGTACATTCAAGTTTCCCCGAACATTTTGATCGCGATTTGTCAGGTTTTCTACCTTTTGCGTTGCTGCTCTCGTATAGCGGCGAACCTGCGCATCTATTTCATCGAGATAGTCATGCTCTATATTGTCATATCGCTCGTCGATCCAGAAAATCTTTTGCAGCAGATCGGAACGGCAGTTTTCCACTGTATCTCCTCGTTTATCCTGCAAAGCTGCGTTCGCCATGGCAAGCAGCAGAGCATCATCCTCAGCCCAGCTTCTCAAAACAGATTGAATTGGAACGCGATACGTTGGGACGGAGTCCTTAATTTTCAACGGTCGTATGTATGCCTCAACTATTTTCTGTCCAAACTCGTTGAAGTGAGAGGCCAATACCTGATTGACGTCCTGCATATCTATCTGCATCTGAAAATAATGCTTCACATTGTGATAGACCATTTGCAACAAATTTATGAGAGCACTGGTGTTATCATAGGCACTGTAAATTGCGGCCATCTTATCATAAACGCTTTCGCTCTCATTGGCGACCTTCAGAGCAGAGTAGGTACCAAACACATAGGAAAATCCGCGAGCAGGACGATCATCCCGGAGCTGGTGAAACAGCTCCAGCAGCCGGCTGCTGTAACTTGGGACGGTAATATACTCCTCAAAATCGTCACCCCGTTCCTTTTCAAACCAGCCTTTACCGCAGAGCTTCCGAATCAAAAAGTGTGCACGGCCGGAGATATCCCGCAGCTCATCCTCATCAATATCTTCCCCTTCAAATGTGGCATCCGCCAGTTGCTGCTCCAATCTACTGCGGAGCATAGAATACAGCGTGTCTTCGCGTATTTTAAGGTTTTCACGGTATGCGGTGTACAGCACATCCAGAGCATCTGCGTATAGTGCGCGGTTGGGCGAGGCCAAAGGTGAAAAAAGCTCACCAGGAACCGCTTCAAAAAACTTCATGAACCTTCCTCCTACAGGAGACGACAATTATGATTGGACGATTAATTTGGAATCAGGATAGGCCAGATATCGTATTCGATACGGGGACACTATATGGCGGGCTTCACTGTAGAGACTGCTTTGCATGTTGGCTGGATGGACGCTGGCTCGATGTTCGCCTGGAATATATGAATGGTTGGGTTCTAATCCACAACGGTCTTTTTGTTCCAGTTCGTTATGGCGTTTCTGTGCGAATTTAATCAGCCCACTACCAACTTATTTGTCTTCTTCAAGAACTTCGCCGGGATTGGGCGGTCCAGCTGCCAGGTGATATTCATCGGCCTGCTGCCTGTGTGCTTCACGTAGTTCGCCGTGCCCAGATAGGTGTACGCCTCCGCGCCGCCGGTCATATGGTCCGCCTTAAACTCACGGACAAACAGCAGTACCTTACTGCCGCGTTCCTTATGGTGGATATAGCGCTGGCCGG
>OGPK01001236.1_pt1 | contig 20440 bp, 16 predicted proteins | sample 1552921 | NCBI WGS metagenome assembly OGPK01 (sample SAMEA2580264, study PRJEB22360) | human gut metagenome | biome: human gut; feature: human-associated habitat; material: faeces | place: Denmark | collected 2008/2010 | reverse complement strand
TATATTGAAGAGGCTTGTCTGAAATGGGCGAGCTTCTTTTTTATTGTATTTATTTTTTACTTATACTTTTACTTTATAATTGACAAAAGATTTTCATTAAGTATAATATTTACAATTCAAATTTAAGGTTTTAATATGAAAAAAATATTAATAATATCTTCAGAATACACAGGACATGGACATAAAAGCGTTCATACCGCATTAATTCAAGGTTTTGAAAAATTATACAAAGATAAAATAGAATGCAAAGTTGTAAACGGTTTCACTTTCGGCGGAGCGGAATTTATAGCGGCGGAGCGACTTTATAACACTTGCGTAAAATATTTTCCTAATTTATGGAATAGAATTTTTAGATTTTCTTTTAAGAATAAAGATTTTTTAAATAAAAATAATTCTTTCAACATAAAAAGAAGATTTTTGAAAATTATTAAAGAATATAATCCTGATTTAATTATAAATGTTCATCCTCTATTTAGCGGAAGTTTATTAAATATAATAGAAAAGAAAAAATTAAATATAAAATTTTTTATAATAATTACGGATTTGATAACGATAACTAAAATTTGGTTTGACAATAGAGCGGATAAAATAATAAGTCCTTCAAAAGAAGCTACGGAATATATGATAAAAAACGGAATCGACAGAGAAAAAATAGCGACTTTCGGTTTGCCCGTGCGAGAAGGATTTAATCCAAAAATAAATTCTAAAGAAAAAATAAGAGAGAATACAAATATAAACGGTAAATTAAAAATATTAATTCTTAATAATTCTGAAAAAAATAAAAGATTAATTTATATAATAAAAAATTTGTATTCTAAATTTAATTGCGAAGTTACATTAATTTGCGGAAGAAATAAAAATACTTTTAATAAACTTACAAGTTTTTTTTCTTCAAAAAGTTACGCTCCTAAAATAATAGGCTATACTCAAGAAATTCCAAAATTATTTTCAGAAAACGATATATTGATAACGAGAGCGGGACCTACGGCAATAATAGAAGCGGTTAATTGTTTGATACCCGTAATTTCAATGGGAGCTTTGCCAGGACAAGAAGAAGAAAATCCTATATATCTTCAGCAAAACGGTTTGGGTTATAGCGCCGATTCTACGGACGATATTTTTAATAAAATAGAATTGCTTTTAGAAAATAACAGAGAGAATTTGGTAAAAATGAGAGAGAATCAATTTGATTATTACGGTAGAGATGTTAGAGAGAAGATAGTTGATTACATTGCGGAAAGTATTTTATAGTTTATTAATTTAAGGAATAGTAAATGTCTAAAGAGAATAAAAAGCATCTAGTTTTACTTGATTTATATAATCATAATAATTCTATTTTTAATAATATATTGACAATGAACCCTGTATGCGGTTGCGATATAGGATGTCCGTATTGTTATGCTCGTAAAATTAATCAAAGGTTCAAACATATCCCAGATTTTAATAAACCTCAATTAAAATTAAATAGGCTTGATAATTTAAAAGAAAATCGAATATATTTAATGACAAGTATGTCGGATTTTTCGTCTTGGTGCATAAATAATTGGAAAGATAAAATATTTGAAAGATTAGATTTAAAAAATAATATTTATTTATTTCTAACTAAAAAACCAGAATTATGCCATATAGAAAAATATGACAAGAGATATTGGTTTGGAGTAAGTATTACTTGTAAATCCGATTTGTATAAAATAGAAGAGTTAAGAAATAATATAAAATCAAATAATTATCTAATTACTTTTGAACCGTTAATGGAAGATTTGGGAAAAATAAATTTAGATAAAATCGGGTGGGTTGTAATAGGAAAAGAAACGGGCAATAGAAAAGGAAAAATAGTTCCTGAAAAGAAATGGATTGAAAATATTTACAATCAATGCGCCGAAAGAAAAATTCCAGTATCTATGAAAGATAAATTATCCGACATATTAAAACCTATTCAACAGCTTCCCGAAGAATTTAGGAATTATATATAAAGAATTAATTTATCGTAAAAAATTGAAAACGAGGAGAAATTATGAATAAATTAATCGATAAAAAACTTTCAGATTATATTAACGAAGTGGATTCTTCATCTTCAGCGCCAGGAGGCGGAAGCGTAATGGGAGTAGTCGGAAGTTTAGCCTGCGCATTGGCAGGAATGGTTGGGCATTTAACGATTAATAAAAAAGTTTTTAAAGAATTATCAGATAATGAAAAAAATGATTTCAATAAAGCTATAGAAAATATTAAAGAAATAAAAATTAAATTAATGGAAATAGTCGATAAAGACGCCGATGCTTTTAATATATTTATGGAAGCTGTAAAATTGCCAAAAAATACGGAAGAAGAAAAATTAATCAGAAAAGACGCTATTTCAAAAGCTTCAATTAAAGCAACCGAAAGTCCTTTTAATACTTTAAAATATTGTTATGAATTAATGCCTTTATTTGAAACGATTATTAAATATGGAAATGTTGGAGTTATAACCGATATCACTTCGGCTTATATTTTAGTTTACGGAGCTTCAAAAGGTTCTGTATTAAATATCAATATAAATATTCCGTTAATTGACGACAATTTATTTTTAACTCAATTAAAAAAAGATAGTTTGCATTATATAGAAAAAATAGAATATTATTATAAAAATATAGAAAAAAAATTAGATATTTTTACCATAAAATAAATATTATTTTTTTACATAAATAATATTAATTAGTTATAATTTATTATGAAAAAAATTATTTATTCGTATTGACAATTTATTAATATTATGTTATATTAACTCTAATGAGATTTTGACAATATAAATAATAATTATTTTTTAAAATTTTATTTAATTATGATTGTTAATTTTAGTAGTTTTATATTTTAAATATTAAGAGGAGGTTTAAATGAGTATACCTACTAAACATGTGATATCTTTAAGCGAAGAAGAAAAAAACAAAATTCATGAGTTCTTAAACAAAGAAGTAAAATCTCAAAGATTAATTTTAAGAGCAAAAATACTTTTAGAACTTGACAATAAGAAGAATACGGGATTAAGTCATACCGATATCGCTAAAAAATATGATGTTACATATCATACGGTTGTCAATGTTATAAACGAATATGTTGAAATTGGTTTAGAACCTACTTTAACATATAAAAGAAACCCTAACAGCAACAGAAAGAAAAAGAACGCTAATTAAAAATATATTATTTTTGATGCGCTACGGTAATTATAAATATTTACATGCTTTAGCGCATTGAATGATATTTAATTTGATATTTTTGTATATAAATTACTATTTCATTTAATTTCGTAAATTTGTCTATTTATTATTAATTATTTCAATAATATTGTTTTCAAATAGTTTGCTATAAAATTCTAATTGAAATAATAAAGAAAATAAAATATAATAAATTAATCTATAATAATTTTTATTAAGGAGAAAATCTTATTAATAATAATGTAACTTCCAATCCTCTATATTACGAGAAAATCCATAAACTTCTTTTTAAATATGCGACTCCAAGCATTATTTCGCTTTTGGTAGCGTCTCTTTATAATATAGTAGACCAAATTTTTATCGGAAGAGGAATAGGAATTAATGGAAACGCCGCTACAAATGTGGCTTTTCCTCTAACGACTATATGCGTATCTATTTCTTTATTTTTAGGTTTGGGTGGAGCTTCAATTTATAGTATTTCTTTAGGACAAGGAAATAAGAAAAAAGCGGCGGATATGATAGGAAACACAATAGTTCTTTCAATTGCATTCAGTTTGATATTTTCAATAGTAGTTAGAGTTTTCGTTAAAAAATTTATGATTATGTTCGGGGCGACTCAAGAAGTTTTGCAATACTCTATAGATTATACGAGCATAACTTCAATTGGTTTTATTCCTTTCGTATTTTCTACGGTTATGAGCCATATAATAAGAGCGGATGGAAGTCCAAAATATTCTATGTTTTCTGTATTAATTGGAGCTGCGGTTAATATAATATTAGACCCGATTTTTATATTTAAATTCAATATGGGAATATCGGGAGCGGCGCTTGCCACTATAATAGGACAATTTATTTCATTTTTTATAACTTTAAGATATGTTTTTAAATTTAAGAATATCACTTTTAATAGATATAGTTTTAATTTATATTCGGAAAATGTTTTAAAAATATTTTCGCTTGGGGCTTCGGGCGGAATAAATCAATTTTCTATGATGATTGTTCAAATAACTATGAATAATGTATTGAGCTATTATGGAGCGCTTTCAATATACGGAGGCAATATTCCTTTGGCGGTTTCGGGAATAATAGCAAAAATAAATATGCTTATAATGGCTTTTATAATAGGAAGCGGACAAGGAAGTCAACCAATAATAGGATTTAATTACGGAGCTAAAAATTACGACAGAGTAATAGAAACCTATAAATTAACGGTTAGCATAACTACAATAATAGCTTTAATATCTTTTTTAATATTTCAAATATTTCCACGCCAAGTTGTTTCAATATTTGGAGACGGAAGCGAATTATATTTTCAATTTGCAGAAAGATATATGAGAGTTTATATGGCTCTTATGATAGTTAATGGAATTCAGCCCGTATCGGGAACTTTCTTTACTTCGATAGGCAAGGCATTTAAAGGAGCTTTTATAGCTATGACGAGACAATTATTATTTTTACTTCCGCTTATTATAATACTTCCAAGAATATTTGGAATTGACGGAATAATGTATGCAGGACCAATAGCGGATGGAATCGCTTTAATCGTCACAATAATTTTTGTAAGTTTAGAAATAAAGAAAATTAAAAAATTAAAATCAAGCTAAAATAGTTATAAATATATTAATTAAAAACATTTACTAAAAATTAATTTTGTAGTATAATTTATTAAAAAATTATTAAAAAAGGAAAAATAAATTATGAAACTTGAAGATTTAAAACATGAAAAACTTAAATCATGGATTAAAGAAGTAGCCGATATGTGTCAACCAAAAGATATATATGTTTGTGACGGCAGCAGCGAAGAATACGATAAATGTATGCAAGAGCTTATAGATTTAGGATTGGCTCATCCTCTTAAAAAAAGAAAACATAGCCATTCTTTCAGAAGCGACCCTTCCGATGTGGCGAGAGTTGAAGACAGAACTTTTATAAGTTATCCAAACGAAATAGACGCTGGACCTACTAATCATTGGATGAATCCAGACGAATTAAAGAAAACAATGAAAGACTTATATAAAGGTTCAATGAAAAATAGGACAATGTATGTAATCCCATTTTCTATGGGACCTGTCGGCTCTCCTATTGCAAAAATTGGTGTGGAATTAACGGACAGCGCTTATGTTGTTTGCAATATGCATATAATGACGAGAGTTGGAACTAAAGTTTTGGAAGTTTTAGGTTCAAACGGCGAATTTGTTCCTTGCTTGCATTCCGTTGGCGCTCCTTTAGCTGATGGAGAAAAAGACAAAAAATGGCCTTGCGCTCCTATAGAAAAAAAATATATTTCGCATTTTCCTGATGAAAATTTAATTTGGTCTTACGGTTCGGGCTATGGCGGAAACGCTTTGCTTGGAAAAAAATGTTTGGCTTTGAGAATTGCAAGCGCTATGGCAAGAAGAGAAGGATGGATGGCTGAACATATGCTTATATTGAGATTAACGAATCCAGAAGGAAAGAGATTTCATATAGCGGCGGCTTTTCCGAGCGCATGCGGTAAAACAAATCTTGCAATGCTTCAGTCTAAAATTGAAGGTTGGAAATGCGAAACGATTGGAGACGATATAGCTTGGATGAAAATTGGAGCGGACGGAAGACTTTATGCGATAAATCCAGAAGCGGGATTCTTTGGCGTAGCTCCAGGAACTTCTTACGATTCTAATCCTATGGCTATGGATTCTATAAAAGAAAATACGATATTTACAAATTGCGTTGAAACGGACGATGGCGATGTATGGTGGGAAGGAATGAGCGAACCTCCAGCGCATGGCAAAGATTGGAAAGGAAACGATTGGACGCCAGCAAGTTCGGATAAAGGCGCTCATCCAAACGCAAGATTTACAGCACCAGCAAAACAATGCCCTATAATTTGCGCGGATTGGGAAGACCCTAAAGGAGTTCCTATAGATATATTTATTTTTGGAGGAAGAAGAGCTTCCGTTATGCCTTTAGTTCATGAATCTTATAATTGGGACCATGGCGTATTTATGGGTTCTACAGCAGCAAGCGAAACTACGGCTGCTAATATAGGTTCAGTCGGAGCGTTGAGATTCGACCCTTTCGCTATGCTTCCTTTTGCAGGTTATAATATGGGAGATTATATGAATCATTGGCTTGAAATGGGAGACAAATTAGGAGATAAAGCGCCAAAAATTTTCTATGTAAATTGGTTTAGAAAAGACGCGGACGGAAAATGGCTTTGGCCAGGATTTGGAGATAATTCGAGAGTTTTAAAATGGATGTGCGAGAGAGTCGAAGGAAAAATTGACGCTAAAGACACGCCTATTGGAAGAATGCCTAAAGACGGAGATTTAGATTTAACGGGTTTGAAAATTGACGAAGCGGATTTTAAAGAGCTTATGAGAGTCGATATTGAAGCTTGGAAAAATCAAACTAAAGAGATAGAAAATCATTATTCTAAATTTGGCGATAGGCTTCCTCAAAGACTTAAAAAACAACTTGAAGAATTGAGAGCGAGATTGAATAAATAAAATTAGATAAAGTAAAAGTTTATTTATAAAATAAAGCTGACGATTTTAATTAATTGTCGGCTTTTTATTTAATTTAGAAAATAGTAAAAATTTCTGTTCTTTTTTATCAAAAAATTACTAATTTTTTTTGATTAAATATAGATTTTAGCAATTAAAAATGCTTGATAAAATTTTTAAATAAAATATTAAAGTTTTTCTATCTCTTCAATTGTTAATCCCGTTGCTTTACTTATTGAGGCTTTATCAATGTTCATTTGTTTTAAATTTTTGGCAATTAAATATTTTTCATATTTTATTCCTTTAAGTTCTCTTTCTTTAAATCCTTCTTCTCTCTCTACATTCATCATATCCTTATAAAAATACTCATTCCATTCTTTTTTCCTATACGCATTTATCAATGGGTTGCTATCGATAAAACTTTGACATCTCTTTTCTACTTCTTCAAAAATATTGTTTTCTTTTATTAAGTTTGACATATTCTCCCCCTTGAAAAATTTTATCCAACTTGATAATTTTTCTTTATCGTTATTTAAATTAAATTTCGGTAATTCGATATAATGCAACATGCAATGGTCGGTTAATATTTTATTATGTTTGATTTCTTTTAATAAATAACAAGAATGAAAATCTTTAATATCGTTAAATAAAATAAAGTCCAAAACATTAATGCTAATCACGGGTGACAGTTTTGTATAATTTTCGGATTTGTTTAAAAGTGAACTGTAGCTATTCGCCCAATAATAAAGACTTCTGCGAATAAAATATTGATTTCCTTGCAATTGAATTTCAATAATTACTGTTTGATTGTCTTCAGTTATACATTTCACATCAACGATTGATTCTTTTCCGTCTAAATATTTTGTAAGGTTAAACGGATTTAAAATTACAACATTATTGAAAGTTTGAAAATTTAAATCAATCATTACTCCGTTTATAAAATCTAAAACAATATTTTCGTTTCCTTCGTCTGAAAAAAGATAACGAATAAAGCAGTCGTCGCCTAAGGCGGGCTTTAGCCTCTTTTTATTTAAACTATCAATGGTAATAATTTCGTTTTTGCTTTTTTCTAAATATTCAAATTCTTCCATAAGATATATTATAACAGAATAATTTTATTTGTCAAAATTGTTTTTATAATTTTTATGTCATGGTTTGTTGTGGACGGATGGCACTTTATTTTTTGCAGGTTTTATTTTAATTTAATATTTGATAAAAATATTTTTACGATTATAATAAATGAATTAATCTAAAAGTTTAAAAAGGCGATATTAAAGTTTTTTTATTTCGTTTATGGTTAAGCCCATAGATTTTGGGATTAGGTTAATATCCGCTCCGTCTTTTTTATGCTTTTGGCTATTAAGAGTCCCCTTCTTTAAGTCTTTTCAGTTATCCTTCTTTATATTACTTAAAGTTTTCCTTTTTTTATCCCTTCCATTCTTTCTTACTCAAGCGTTTGGTTATAGAATTTATATGGTTGCAATGGAAAGATATATAAACGATTTTAATTATAAAAAAAGATTAGGAAAAAAAATAGTTACAGACGATGCCGAAATTTACAGCGCTTATGTAGGAAAAGTTGGAATTGTAGAATGTTCTTCAAATAATATTAAAATAACTAATAAAGAAGATTTGAAATTGTTTATAAATATGATGCGATAGATTAAAAATCCACTTCGGTAGCGATGCCTAGCTTTTGGTGCTAATACTAAAGATAAATATAAATTACCAAAAATGACTTTATAAATAATATTACAACTAAAATAAAAAGTGCGAAAGAGGTTAGCAATTTTTCTCTTGTTCCTTACGCTGAAGCCTCTCCAAATCCTTCAGATTTAGGCAATACAGGATTATCTTTCAAATTCAATGTTTCTTTTAATGACGAATATGAAGGAATGGATAATTATGTTTATACCGTTGAAGCAACTGCTAAATCATGAGAAGGGGCCGCTAAAGATAAAGGAGATTGGGGGGTATTAAATAAGAAATAAATAAAAAATTTTCAAATTATATTATAAATCCTCAAAATGAAAATTAGGATAATAATATTAGTTTTGAATAAGTATAAAGCAGATAATCAAGCCCTTACTTTATTAAATAATTTTTTCAAAATCCTCATTGCGAGTAGTTTTTGCTTGCAGTGAGGGTTTGATAAGGTAGATTAGAAAACTGTTGCAAGGTTAGAAAAATATAAAATCATTTTTAGTTTCTCAAGTCATGGAGAGCTTTGGTTCGTAATGGCTTTTTTGTTCGTTTAGTTTTTTGTGAGTTTAAGATTTTAGAGTTTTTTATTTTGTATATTGTTAAGCCCGTTATTTCACTTATAAGATTAATGTCCATGTTTTTAGATTTCATCCCTTTAGCAATAGTATAATTTCTTTTTTCTTCGCCATTATCGGTAAAGAAATAACGAAAAAAATAATCGTTTTGCCAAATGTGGGTAGTAGCCGATTAATTAAACGGCTTTTTTATCATAGTAATATTAACGAATAATTTTATTTGTCAAAGTTATTATTAGCGAGTATTGAAGACGCTTTAGAAGATATTGAAAAACAATAAATTTATATTTATAACCAAAAAAAAATTTAATCTTCTTCTATTATTATAAGTTATTAGATTGATTAAAGTGTAAATATATAAAAAATATAATAAGTAAAAGTCTTACAAAATTAAATATTATTAAGTAAATTAATTAATATTAATTAGAAAAGGCGCCGAAATTCGACACCTTTTCTTGATTAAAGTTTACTAAATCTAATTATTGAATTAGACGCAATATGCCTTGTCCCATAGTATTTGCTTGGGCGAGCATAGCTAAGTTAGACTGCTGTAATATGCTGTCTTTTGCCAACTGAACTGAAGATTCAGCCATATCTGTATCTCTTATTCTGCTTTCGGATGCTATAGTGTTTTCATGAGCTATCATTAAACCTTTAGCCGTTAATTCCAATCTGTTTTGATAAGCGCCAAGATTAGACCTTTGTTTTGAAACTTTTGTTAAAGCTTCGTCAACTAAACCAATCGTAGTATTCGCTTTATCAACAGAAGATATAGATATAGCGGTTCCGTCTTGAGGATTTTGTATTCCCAAAGCTGCAGCCGTCATAGTGCCAATATAAACTCTTCTTCTTTCGTCCATATTCGCTCCAATATGAAACCACATACTTGCAACGGGATTTCCGCCTTCGTTAGGATTTGCAAATCTTCCCGTAAGCATATTGAGAGTATTAAATTGAGCTTGACTTGCTATTCGATTAACTTCGTCAACCAATTGAGACACTTCAACTTGAATAAGCATTCTGTCCGCATCCGTATATATTCCGTTTGCAGATTGAACGGCTAACTCTCTTATTCTTTGAAGAATATCTTGACTTTCTTGAAGATAACCTTCGGTAGTCTGAATAAAAGAAACTCCGTCTTCGGTATTTCTTTCCGCTTGACGCAAACCTCTAATTTGAGTTCTCATTTTTTCGGATACCGCTAAACCAGAAGCATCGTCTCCAGCTCTGTTAATTCTGAGACCAGAAGATAATTCTCTCATATCTTTTCCCAAATCCCAGTTCTTAAATTTTAGTGTGCGCTGTGAATTAATAGCGCTAATATTATTATTGATGATCATCGTCATCCTCCATGATATTTATTCAAAAAGGCATCCTTGCCTAATTGGCTAAAAAAATATTAAAGAGAATTTAAGGTATTCCGACAATCAAAAGCGAAGACTTTAGTTGAAAGAATACCTATAAACTCTTGGAATATACTTAAAGGACTAAATATATTCCGCATATGGTATAACAACTCTACAAATTGAAAGCTCGAGACCGCCAAATCTATGGGCTTTCATTTGTTATATAATAATTTTCGGCATTATCGTCATAAAATTAAATTTCATTTAGAATTTTTTTCGCTAAAATTGGGCAAAAACCAAATTTTTTTTAATTTTTTTCTAAAAAATCTTTTATTATAATACATTTCATACATTTTTATCAATATTTTTATTAAAAAAATTCTACGAATGTATAATGAAGCATATCGATTGATAAAATTTTTTTGCATAAACTCTTGACTAATAATAAAAAATTTATTATAATTATAAGTAGATTAATTAAATTTTAAGGAGATAAAAAATGAAATACTGTATAAACATTAAGCAAAGCAAAGCAAAGCAAAGCAAAGCAAAGCAAAGCCTAAAATTGTATCTTTAATCAATAATTCTTTCAAAATCGTATTACTCATATTATTATTTTCAATTAGCTGCAAATCTAAACAGAAACCTGAAGAAAAATATAATGGTATAATACCTCAAGGATTTTCTGGAAAATATATACTTATAAATGATGGTAATCAATATTTTGAAACTACATCTTCAAATGCTATTATTGGTTCAGATAAAAATTATAGAAAAGGAGTTCTACCTCTTGTATTAGAGGGTACAAATGATTATGCGGAATCCATTAATGGTAAGGCTATTACTTATCGTGAAGTTTTAGGTGAAGATCGTTATTATCGTTATAGATTTTATACAAATAGGAAGGATAAAAAAAGAACATTAGACTTGGGGGATAATCTGAGTTCAGTTTGGTGGAATAGTTAGATTCATGCAGACGATATAAATAAATAATTTTTTTAAGTTTAATTTTGTTAGTTTATTTATTTCGTAATTGCGAGGCTATATCGAAAATAATTTAATAATATCTTTAATCATAAAAGTCTAAAGCTATTTATATTTTAAACGAAAATAATAAAGATATAGTATAAATTAAACGGGATTATCTTTAAATATATGCGTTTTAATAAAATATTTTTAATAGCGATTTTTATATTATCTATAAATTTTAATCTTTTTCCAAATAATTTTAAAATAATTTCAAGGCAAGGCGAAACTTCAATAATAGTTAATGAAGAAAATTCAAATATGGATTTTAAAAAAAGTTTTCCAAATGATTATTTTTCTGTTTCGACTAAAGAATCTTCTTATTTAGTTTTAGATAATTCTCAAAAATCTATTATATTAATGCCGAGCTCAAAATTAACTTTTGAAAATAATAGATTTACTTTAAATTACGGCTATATGTATATAAAAACAAAACATAATGACGATATACAAATAATTTTATCTAAAGACGGAAAAGCTTATAATCTCAAAGGAAAATCTTTTGCCGTTATTTCTTATGACGAAAATATCTCTATTATAAGTTATGATAACGCTACAAAAATAGCTCCCGAAAATTCTTTGGGATTAAATTATTATTTAGAACCTTATAATAAAACTTCTATTATTCCGATTCTTGACGGTCCTTATAGAATAACTGAAAACGAAAGAACTTTAATAGATAATGTTTCAAGACAGTTGGAAACTGAAATTAATAGTCATTTAAATGAAGATATAGAAAGATACAATTTTAAAATAATGGAAGGAACTAAAAACGAAAATATTATTCACAGAGTTGTTCATCCTAAAGAAGGTCCTAATATATTTTTGATAGTTCCGCATGGAAGCGAGAGAGTTGGAACGGATGTCGCCATTGAAAGAATTAATATGCCAATAAAAAAAGGAAGTTTAACTATAGTGCCGATAGCAGTTCCTGAAGCTTACGAAAAAAATGTTCGAGCTATAGAAGGATTAGATATTAACAATAGATTTTTTAACAGAAAAATAAATAGAAGTATTACCGATAAACTTGCAAAAAAATATATGGATATGCTTGACGAATATAAAATTGATGTCGTTCTTACATTGCATGAAGGAAACGGATTTAAAGAATTTTTTGGCGATTCTATTATTTACGACAGCAGAAAATTAGACAATAAAGTCTCTAAAGTTTTGGCAAATATAAATTCGAGAATAGAGCCAATGAGTTTTAAGTTTAAGCAAATGTATTATCCTATGCCTACGACTATAACCTATTACGCCAATAAAAAAAATATAGAAGCTTTCGGAATAGAACTTACTAAAAATTTAGATTATGATAAAAAAAGAATTATAATGCATACTATATTAAGCGAATTTTTTAAAATATACGGATTAGAATGATTTATCCTTTTAATCCTCTTAAAAACCCTTTAATAAAGAAAAATCCATAAACAAAATGAGAAAGAAATATTCCAATTATTTTGCAAAATCCTTTAATTAAAGAAAAAGAACTTATCCAACTTATAATTAAACAAATAAAATATAAAATATGAGGAATAAATAAAACAAATTTTATTATATTTATATTAAAAGCGGGAATTAAATTATTTATAAAAATTGGAAATTTGAAAATTAAAAGAATTGGCAAAAGAATTGTCCATAATAAAAATATTGAAGGAATAAAATACGATAATTCAAAAGAATTTCCGCCGAATTTTTTAACAAAATAACCTCTATGCCAAGCGTAGCCTTTAAGTTGTTTGAAATGTCCAAAAAATAAATCTCTTCTATGGTGATAAACTTGCATCTCGGGAGTATATAATATTTTTTCTTTATTCTTCATTATATTATTGCAAAGAATCGTATCTTCGCCAGGCCAATATTCGCTATTAAAACCGCCGACTTTATCGTAAAGTTCTTTAGTTATAATAAAATTGCAACTTGGAAAATCTCTAACATATTGAACTTTACATGGAATATATCTCGCTCTATGCTTTCCGCTCATTAAAGTAGAACTATAAATAAGTCCGCTAATTTGTTTTGAAAAATTATCTTTTGGCGAAGTTATAGCGGGTCCGCCTAACGCGTTTATATTTTTAGTTTCTAAAGCTCTTAAAGAATTTTTAAGCCAATCTTTTTCGGGATAAGTATCATCGTCTAAAAACGCTAAAATCTCTCCTTTTGAAATTTCAACTCCTTTCGCTCTTTTTAATGCTGGCGGAATATTTCCCGTTTCAATTATTTTTATTCTTTTATCTTTAAAAATTTCTAAATCAATTTCTTCATTTGAAAAAGAATCTGGAAGTATAATAACTTCAAAATTTTTATAAGTTTGTTCAAGTAAATATTCCACTTCTTCTTTTATATAATCGTTTATTTTTTTTAAAGGAATTATTATACTTACAAGCGAGTTTAATTTTAATTCTTCAAATAAATCTTCATAGAATTTAACTATATTTAATCTATAAAAAATTGCCAAAGTGTCTATAAAAGTTTTCCAAAGAACGCTTAATTTTATAAAACCAAAATGTCTATTAGGATTAACTATAACGGGAGCGGATACTATTTTTTTACCGTTTGAATTGCAAGCGACTAAAACTTCCAAATCATAAGCGAAAGCTTTAACTAAAATTCTTGGAAAAATATTTATTATCGCTTCTCTTTTAAATAATTTTAATCCCGTTTGAGTGTCTTGTATTGGCAAATTAAAAAATATTTTAACGAACATAAAATATACGAAAGAAATAATTTTTCTTATATTAGAATAATTAACTATAGAATCTTTATGTCTTTTAGAACCGATTACAATATCGGCGTTTTCTTTATTCATTATTTCAAAAAAGTTTTCAAGTTGCGAAGGATTTATTTCCATATCGCCATCGCAGAATATAATATATTTTCCTTTTGCAATTTCGCATGCTCTTTTTAAGGCGTTTCCTTTTCCATGATTTTCTTTTGAATATACGCCTATAATATTTTTATTTTCTTTGCATATTTTTTCTATAATTTTTTTTGAATTATCTTCGCTTCCATCGTCTGAAATTATTATTTCAAAATTTTCTATAAACGGAGAAATTTTTTCTATAAGAATATTAATATTTTTTTCTATATTTTTTTCTATATTATATACGGGAACTAATATAGAAACTAAATCGTTTATCTTCATAAAATATTTTTAATTTATTGTATAAAATTTACTTTCACATTATCTAAAGGAAGTTGACTCACATCTTTAGCGTCCGTGTCTTTCAAAATTTCAACGCTTCCGTCAACTAATTTTTTATAAATATTATCGTAATCTTCTTTAGTAAAGTTTTTAAATTTTGAAGTTTCCATTGGCAAACCTATTCCATGAACTTTCGCGTCTAAAACGGCTATTTTACCGCCTGGAAAATTTCCTTTATAAAATTCGTCTATCGCATTATAAACGGATTCTCCAATCATTTTCATTGCCGAAGTTATAACCGTTGGCGATTCTACGCTTTGGTCAACATCGACTCCGACTACATAACCTTTATTTTGTTCGGCGGCGGACATTACAGAATTACCCGCTCCTCCCGCTGGCGCAAATATAACTTGAACTCCCTTTATAAACCAAGAAGAAGCTTTTGTTTGAACTTCTGGTGTAGGCTCATAACCGCCAATATAAGTATAATCAATTTTTATATTTTTAACGCCCAATTCTTTAGCCGCATAATCGGCGCCTTGAACGAATCCGTATCCGAATCTTATAACCGAAGGCTCAGCCATACCGCCCATAACTCCTAAATTTGTATAGCCTTCTTTAACTACTCCATAACCCGCTAAAAATCCCGCTTCTTCTTCGGCATATAAAACCGCATATACATTTTTTTCAATTCTAAAATCGGTATAAGTGCCGTCTTGAGGAGTTCCGTCTAAAAGCACAAAATTAATTTCGGGATGAGTATCTTGAACTTTATATATTGCTGGCTCAAATAAATATCCTGGCGTTACAATTAATTTTGCTCCCGAAGATATTGCCAAATATATAGAATCAATTTTTGAATCGGTATCTTTTCCCGCTGGTTTATAATATTTATAAGTTATGCCTTTCTCTTCTGCATATTTTTTTAAGCCTTCCCAAGAACCTTGAGTAAAAGATTTATCGTCTATAGTTCCTATATCGGTTATCAATGCAAGCTCGTATCCGCTATTCTTTTTTGTATCTTTGCATGATAAAGAAATTATTAATATAATCAATAAAATTATTAATTTTAAAAAATTTTTCATTCTCTAATAGTTTTTTTCATTGTTTTCTCCTTAAAATTAAATTAATTTTTATACTTAAAAATAATAATTAAAGCCTAATCATATAAAATATACGATTAAGCTTTAAATTAATTTATTGTATTAAATTTACTTTTATTTTATCTAAAGGAAGTTTATTTACATCTTTAGCGTCCGTGTCTTTCAAAATTTTAACGCTTCCGTCAACTAATTTTTGATATATCGCGTTATAATCTTCTTTAGTAAAGTTTTTAAATTTTGAAGTTTCCATTGGGAGTCCTATTCCATGAACTTTTGCATCTAAAATAACAGAATTCCCGCCTGGAAAATTGCCTTTATAAAATTCGTCTATCGCATTATAAACGGATTCTCCAATCATTTTCATTGCCGAAGTTATAACCGTTGGCGATTCGCTACTTTGGTCAACATCGACTCCGATTACATAGCCGTTATTTTGTTCTGCTGCCGACATTACGGAATTACCCGCTCCGCCTCCTGCCACAAATATAACTTGAACTCCGTTTCTATACCAAGAAGCCGCTTTAGTTTGAGTTTCTGGACTTGGATTAAATCCGCCAATATAATTATAATCTACTTTAACATTTTTAATTCCAAACTCTTTTGCAGCATAATTTACTCCTTGAACGAATCCGTATCCGAATTTTACAACCGCAGGAACAGCCATACCGCCCATAAATCCTAAATTTGTATAGCCTTCTTTAACCGCTCCATATCCCGCTAAAAATCCCGCTTCTTCTTCAGCGTAGAAAACCGAATAAACATTTTTTTCAATTCTAAAATCTTGGTAATTTCCATCTTGAGGGCTTCCGTCCAAAAGCACAAAATTAACTTCGGGATGAATATCTTGAGCTTTATATATCGCTGGCTCAAATAGAAATCCAGGAGTCACAACTATTTTCGCGCCCGCAGCAACCGCTAAATCTATAGAGTCAATATAAGCGTCCGTAGTTTTTTCGGTTGGCTGATAATACTTATGAGTTATGCTTTTCTCTTCGGCATACTTTTTTAAGCCTTCCCATGAACCTTGATTAAAAGACCTGTCGTCTATAGTGCCGACATCGGTAATTAAAGCAAGCTCATAGCCGCTACTCTTTTTTTCATTTCCGCATGATAAAGCAAATATAATTATCATAGCGAAAACGATTAATACTAAAAACTTTTTCATTTTTTTCTCCTCGCCATTTTCTGGCATTTTTTATTTTATTAAAATTTAAGAATTATCTTTTTTAATAAGGACTTTTAAAGATTCTATTACCAAATCTATTGCCTCTTCTCCCGTATAATCTTTTTTATCGTTTATATTATTTTTTACTCTCTCCTGATTATGAAGAACAAGCATCGCCGCTCCCGTGCGAACATTTTTAGCAGAACCTACAGCGAATAAAGTTGCAGATTCCATTTCAGAAGCTAAAGCGCCCGCTTTTATATAAGATTCCCATTTATATAATAATTCTTTATCTACAGCCATGCTATCTGGAGCATGTTGAGAATAAAAAGCGTCTTTACATTGAACGACTCCGATATGAGTTTTATTTTTTATATTTTTACTCGCTTCAATCATTGCCTCTAAAACTTCTATATTTGGAATGCATGGAAATTCTTTTGGAATATAATTATTCATAGTTCCGCCTAATTTTATAGCGCCATTTACTATGACTATATCGCCAGGCAAAACATCCATATTCATTCCTCCGCAAGTGCCGACTCTTATAAATGTATCCGCTCCGATTTTAATTAATTCTTCTAAAGCTATTGCAGTAGAAGGTCCGCCAATTCCATGCGAAACTGCGGAAACTTTTACTTTATCAATATAACCTGTCCAAGTTGCAAATTCTCTAAAGTCTGCAATTAATTTTGCGCTTTCAAATCTCTTTGCAATCTTTTCGCATCTTTTCGGGTCGCCAGGCATTATAATATATCTTCCAACATCGCCTCTTTTTAATTTGAGATGATGAACAAGATTTTCATTTTCTTCGTAATATGCATTTGGGCATTCAATCATAAATATTCCTTTAATTATTAACTTTCATTAACTTTTTTTATCCAATATTACTATAGATTCTAAAGCCGTTAATATCATATTTTCTATATCGTTTGAATAATTTAAATGAGTTCCTAATCTTTCAATCATAGTATTTTCAACTATATGCATTATCGCTCCCGCTCTAACTTTTCTAATCGCTGCGCATGAAAATAAAGCGGCGCATTCCATTTCGGATGCAATCGCTCCGCATAAAGTATAATATTTTAAGTTGTTTTCAAATTTTTCTCTAAAAAAAGAATTTTGAGGCTCAAGCTCTCCGTAAAAACAATCTTTACTGTGAACAACTCCGATATGATAATTATAATTTTTTTCTCTCGCAGCGTCTCTTAATGCAAAAATTATATCCGTATTTGCAATTGCAGGATATTCAAACGGAATATATTCTTTTGAAGTTCCTTCGTCTTTTATTGCAGCTTGAACTATTGCCAAATCGTTAGGTTTAACTTTTAAATTTAATCCTCCTGCAGTGCCTACTCTTATAAAAGTGTCCGCTCCGATTTTAATTAATTCTTCCATAGCTATTGAAGATGAAGGTCCTCCAATTCCTGTGGAAGTTATTGAAACGGGAATATTTTTATATTTGCCTGTAATTGTAACATATTCTCTGTAATCGGCTTTTAAAACAGGTTCGTCTAAATATTTCGCTATAAATCCGACTCTTTTCGGGTCGCCAGGCAATAAAACATATCTTGCGACATCGCCTTTTTTTAATTTGATATGATATTGAAGAAGTCCGTCTTTATCGGCTTTATTGTCATAAAAGGCTTTTGGTTTTTTATATTCCATAAATTTTAAATCCTAAAAATTATAATCGATTTTTTAATTAGCGGATTTTATTATTGCAATTCCGCTGCTCGTTCCTAATCTGTTAGCTCCCGCGTTTATCATTTTTATAGCGTCTTCGTAAGTTTTAATTCCGCCTGAAGCTTTAACTCCCATTTTATCGCCAACTGTTTTTCGCATAAGTTCAATATCATGTTCGGTTGCTCCGCCTGTAGAAAATCCCGTTGAAGTTTTTACAAAATCCGCTCCGTATTCTTTCGCTATTTGACAAGCTAAAATTTTTTCTTTGTCGGTTAAAAGGCAAGTTTCAATAATTACTTTAAGGACGGAGGCATGACAAGTTTCTCTAACTTTCTTTATATCTCTTTCAAATAAATCTATTTTATTACTTTTTAAAAGTCCTATATTCATAACCATATCTATTTCATCGGCTCCGCTATCAATCGCAAATTTTGATTCGTAAGCTTTTGCCTCTTTTATCATAGCGCCAAGCGGAAAACCTACAACGGAACAAACTTTAACATTTGAATGAAGTAAAAAATTATAAGCGACATTAACATAAGCCGAGTTTACGCAAACGGAATAAAAATTATATTCTTTCGCTTCGATGCATAATCTTCTTATATCGTCTATTGTGGCGTCTGGTTTTAATATAGTATGGTCTATTAATTGATTTATATTTTGCATTTTATACCTCTGATAATTATATCATATATTATATTATCATAAAAACAAGTGCTTGAAACTTATATATATTCTTTTTTGTTATCAAAAAAGAACAGAAGAAATTTGTTCTTACTATTTTAATTCTAAAAAAGCGTCGCTTTTTTGGAAAAAAGAAATAAATCTAAAGCCCGCCTTCGGAGAAAACATTAATAGTTTAAATTTAAAGTTTCATGGTTTATGGAAAATATTTTTTAATTTTAAATTTTTCTCAATTTAACAATGAGAATTATATTCCATTGCTGATATGACTATCCGCAGAAGTGAAATGGGCTTTAGCCTATATAAAATGTTGACTTTATTTATATTTCTTACTTCAATAAAAATATTGTTTTTAGTATAATTTTAAATTTATTAATTTTATTTAATCTTTTGTCATTGCGAACATTAGCGCGACAAAGTCAGGCAGAAGCCAAACAATATACTTTTAATAAAATTCAATATATAAAATTACAAATGCCATAATTAATATATTTTCAAATTATGGCATTACTCAAATATAAATCTTATTATATAAACTATCTTTAATAGTTTTACTAAAAAATTAAATCAAAAAACCGCGTTTATCTTATAAGTTCTTTTATTAATTTTTCGTTTTCTTTTTCTAATCTTTCTATAAACCTGTTTTTCTAAACTTTTTCGCTTTTATAAATGATAATAAAAAATAATTAAACGATAGCGTAATAATTAGAATTTTTTGTAATATAAAACGGTTCTATATTAAGTTTATCCATTAATTGTTTCAAAAATTTATTATCGCCTTCAACCACTTCTTTATATTGAGAGCCATTGAAAAATACTAAAGGCGAAGCTTTAATTTTTGTATCTTTTGGTAAATTAAAATCTTCTAAAAATTTATCTTTGTCTAAAGTTTTAGAATATGTAAAAATTTCCAAAACGCAACGAAGCATAGTTTCTTCGTTATCTTCCTTTTTTAACTCTAAAAGGTAAACGGTTTTAATATCTTTATTATAAGAGACTATATCAATTTTTCCCGCTTTGTCCTTCTGTTCATTTTTTAATGGAGTTTGATAATCTAAAACTTTTCCAAGAATATTGAGCGAACCTTGATTAAAAATATCCATTGCTATAATTTCTTCGCTTGGATTAGGTCTTGGGGTATATTTTCCGTCATGCGTATCAACTTTATAAGAAGATAAACGAGTTATTTTTTTAATCTTGTATAATAAGTCAATATTATTCAAAAGCCACTCCGATACAACTTCGGTATATTTTTCTTTTGTATCAGTATATTTTTTATACTTAATAAAATATTTATTATATAAATCAGATATATTTTTTATATTTTTGATATTTT
>OGPK01001204.1_pt1 | contig 20789 bp, 9 predicted proteins | sample 1552921 | NCBI WGS metagenome assembly OGPK01 (sample SAMEA2580264, study PRJEB22360) | human gut metagenome | biome: human gut; feature: human-associated habitat; material: faeces | place: Denmark | collected 2008/2010 | reverse complement strand
TTCGTGCGCCTTGCGGATTTGTTCCAGATTGGCCGTGTCGATAAAGAATTTCATGGCTCAAATAGTTTTTACGGTTTCTTAAAGATACGAAGAAAATTCCAGACTACAGAAATCGTAGAGCGAATAACGTTAGAGTGTTGTCAGTTATGATCTATCAGCTTTGCTCGGTTGTGGGATTCGTAAAGGAGACCGTCAAAAAAAATCATGTTGTTCTGCCAAGTATAGGTGTCGGTGCAACTGCCTCGGTATGCGTTGGCAGAGTAGCCTTTTAATCGACGCTAAAAGAGGTATTTTACAGAATACTTGACTTTAAAGCATATTAAAATTTTTGGTTTTGATATGCTTTGATGAGTTTTTGTGCTATCTTTGGATATTCATTTAATATAGAATTTGCCTCTTCTTTGAAAAAAAGAAAGGTAGATAAGCATTGTAAATACCCGGGCTAAATTTTTACTCGCAGATGATAAAAAAACTGTTTTTTACATTGCTTTGCACTGCTGTCTGCCGAACGATATCGGCACAGGTGGTTGATCCTTATGTCCCGGCGCCCGAAAACCTTCGGGCTCGGACGGAGTTTCAGGATGCCAAATTCGGCATTTTCCTTCATTGGGGGCTCTACTCGCTGCTCGGCACGGGCGAATGGACTATGACCAACCGCAATATCAATTATCAGGAGTACGCCAAGCTGGCCAATGCGTTTTATCCACATGATTTCGATGCCGCGGAGTGGGTCTCGGCCATCAAATCCTCGGGTGCGGGGTACGTCTGCTTCACGACGCGCCACCACGACGGCTTTTCGATGTGGGACACCGCGCAGACGGACTACGACATCGTGGACGCCACGCCGTATAAACAGGATATCGTAAAGGCGCTCTCCGATGAGTGCTCCCGTCAGGGGATAAAACTGCACCTATATTACTCACTGATCGACTGGTACCGCGACGACTGCCCGCGCGGCAGGACCGGGCTGGGAACGGGCCGCCCCGGCACGGCGATCAGCTACGAGCGTTACTACGATTTTATGAAACGCCAGCTCACGGAACTGCTGACGGGTTACGATCCGGTGGGCGCCGTGTGGTTCGACGGGGTGTGGGACCAGGACCAAAACCCGGATTTCGATTGGAAGCTCCGCGGACTGTACGACCATATCCATGCCATCAGGCCGGCCTGTCTGGTGGGTAACAACCACCACCTGGTTCCGTTCGAAGGCGAGGACATCCAGATTTTCGAACGCGACCTTCCGGGCGAGAACACCGCCGGACTTTCGGGGCAGGAGATCGGCCGCCTGCCGCTCGAAACGTGCCAGACGATGAACGGCATGTGGGGCTACAAGATCACCGACCTCGACTACAAATCGTCGAAGACGCTGATCCACTACCTCGTGCGGGCTGCGGGCCGCAACGGAAACCTGCTGCTCAACATCGGTCCCCAACCCGACGGAAAACTGCCTGCGACGGCCGTCGAACGGTTGCGGGAGATGGGCGAATGGCTCGCCCGGTACGGCGAAAGCATCTACGGAACCCGCGGCGGCGACATCCCGCCCCACGACTGGGGCGTGACGACGCGCAAGGGCGACAAACTTTACGTGCATGTGCTCGATTTGCAGGACGATGCGCTGTACCTGCCGCTTGCGGAAAAAGTCGGGGAAGCCCGGTGCCTGAACAACGGCGAGCGGGTGAAGTTCGACACGCTCCGGGGAAAAGGGATCGTCCTGAATCTGGAGCATGTTCCCGAGGATACCGACCGAATCATAGAACTCACTTTACGATGAAAAAAACGACACAGCTATTCGCCGGCCTGCTTATGCTCACGGGCGTGTTGTCGGCGTGCTCCCCGGCCGGCAACGAGGGTTTCATGCGGCGCGTGGAGACCGATTTCCGGTACAAACAGGAGCTGCTCCCCCGGGGCGATCTGTTCGGGATATTCGACGAACCGATGACGCCGCAGGAACGCGATGCAATGACGTTTCTCTATGCCTATATGCCCGTGGGGGACATTACCGACTATCTGGGCGATTTTTATCTGGAAAACGTGCGCTGTGCGCTGTCTGTCCGGCAGGAGATGCCTTGGGGCAGGAGCGTCTCCGACGAGTTGTTCCGGCATTTCGTGCTGCCCGTGCGGGTCAACAACGAGTGTCTCGACGATTCGCGCCGGGTATTTCACGATGAACTCAAACCCCGCGTCGAGGGGCTGTCGATGTATGACGCCATCCTCGAAGTGAACCACTGGTGTCACGAGAAGGCCAACTACCAGCCGTCGGATGCGCGAACTAGTTCGCCGCTGGCCACCGTGCGCACGGCTTACGGCCGCTGCGGCGAGGAGTCCACGCTGCTCGTTGCGGCCCTGCGGTCGGTGGGCATCCCGGCCCGGCAGGTCTACACGCCCCGCTGGGCGCACACCGACGATAACCACGCCTGGGTAGAGGCCTGGGCCGACGGACGGTGGCATTTCCTCGGGGCCTGCGAGCCGGAACCGGTGCTCGACCTGGGGTGGTTCAACGCCCCGGCCAGCCGCGGGATGCTGATGCATACCAAGGTCTTCGGCTATTACGACGGTTCGGAGGAGGTGATGAAAACCACGGCCAACTACACCGAGATCAATGTGATCTCGAACTATGCCGCGTGCGCCCCGCTCACCGTGACGGTCACCGACACGGCGGGCAGTCCCGTGGAGGGTGCGACCGTGGAGTTCAAACTTTACAATTACGCCGAGTTCTACACCGTATCGCGCAAAACGACCGACGTCCGGGGGCGGGCGTCGCTGTCGGCGGGTCTGGGCGATATGCTTGTCACGGCTGTCTGTGATGGCCGGTTTGGGGTTCGGAAGGTTTCTTTCGGGAGGGAGACGGAGGCGACGGTGGTGCTGGAGCATGCGATCGGCGACGAATTCTCCTTTCCCATCGACATCGTTCCTCCGACCGAGAGCGCGAATTTGCCGGAGGTGACGGCCGCTCAGCGTGCGGAGAACGACCGTCGCTTCAACCGCGAAGACTCCATCCGCAACGCCTATATCGCCACGTGCCCGGCGAAACCCGCCGTTGCGGAGTTTGCACGTTCTGTCGGCATGAAGCCGGACGATGTGGCCGGATTTATCGCCGCTTCGAGAGGCAATCACGCCGAAATTATGGATTTTCTGCGCGGCGCGAGCCGGAAAGGATGCACCGGGCGGGCGCTGCAACTGCTCGCCACGCTGTCGGAAAAGGATCTGCGCGACACGCCGTCGGCGGTGCTCGCGGATCATCTTTATAATACGGACAAGAATGCCGACGCCGCGACCGTGCTGGCCCCGCGTGTGGCCGATGAGATGCTCACGCCCTACCGGTCGTTCCTGCAGCGGGAAATTCCGGCCGCCGATGCCGCCGCGTTCCGCCGTGACCCGCAGCGTCTGGTGGCGTGGTGCCGCGACAGCTTGACCCTGCGTCCGGAACTCTGCACCGTCTCCACGACCATCTCGCCCGAAGGCGTGTGGCGTAGCCGGACGGCCGACAAACTCTCGCGGGCTATCTTCTTCGTTGCCGCGGCTCGTTCGTTCGGCATCCCGGCGTGGATCGACCGCGTGACGGGCAACCTCTTCTACCGCCATGCCGGGAAGGATGTGCCCGTCGATTTCGACGCGGCCGGGAACCGGGAACTGGAGACCGGGCGGCTGCAATTGAACTATGCGCCGATTCCGCGTCTCGACGATCCGGAGTATTTCCGGCACTTCTCCCTTTCGCGCTTCGACGGGCAGTCGTTCTCCCTGCTGAACTATCCTGATTTCGAGCGGTGGAGCGAGCTGTTCCGGGCTCCCGCCGATCTGGAAACCGGTTATTATATGCTTGTGACGGGCAGCCGGCTCGCCAGCGGCAGCGTGCTGGGGAACGTGTCGTTCTTCAACGTCCGTCCGGACAGTACGACCGAAACGAACCTGACGATGCGCGACAATTCGGAGGCGGTTCGCGTGATCGGGAGTTTCGATTCGGAGTCGAAATTCACTGACGCCGCGACGGGAGCCGAAACGTCGGTCCTCACGACTGCGGGACGTGGTTATTTCGTGATCGGATTGCTGTGCGTCGGACAGGAGCCTACAGATCATGCGCTGAAGGATATCGCGGCCAAAGCCGCGGAGCTTGAAGCGTGGGGACGCTCGCTGATCCTGCTCTTCCCCGACGAGGGGGCGTACCGGAAATACACGGCGTCGCCCGCGGCCCCGCTGCCGGCGACCGTCACCTTCGGCATCGACCGCGACGGCTCGGTTCGCAGGCGGATTCTCGAAGCGATGCAGCTGCCGGGGAACGTTTCGCTTCCGGTCTTTCTGATCGGCGATACGTTCAACCGTGTCGTGTTCGAATCCCACGGCTATACGATTGGCCTCGGCGACCGTCTTTTGCACACCATACACCAATTATGACCGGAATTTATGACGACTGAACTTTGCGCCTATACCTGCGATGCGTGCGATATAGCCCGGCGGACAGGCGTCACGCGCATCGAGCTTTGTGCCGCGCCCTTCGAAGGGGGTACGACCCCTTCCGCCGGGCTGATCCGCTACGCCCGGAGTCTACCGGGCCTGCGGCTGAGCGTGATGATACGCCCTCGGGGCGGGGATTTTTGCTATACGGATGCCGAAACGGCGCTGATGGCCGAAGAGATTCGCTTCGCCCGTGCCTGCGGAGCCGACGGGGTGGTCCTCGGCGTGCTGACCCCCGACGGAGAGGTGGACGAGACGCGCACGGCGCAGCTTGTCCGCGAGGCTGAGGGGATGGAGGTGACGTTCCACCGCGCGTTCGACATGACGCGCGATCCCCGGCAGGCGCTCGAAGCGGTCATTCGCACCGGATGCCGCCGGGTGCTCACCTCCGGAGGCCGCAATACGGCGCAGGAGGGTGTCGGGACGCTGCGAGCCTTGGCGGCGCGGGCGGCCGGCCGCATCGAAATCATGGCCGGAAGCGGCGTCAATCCGTCGAACGCCCGCCTGCTGGCCGCCACAGGGGTCGATGCCCTGCACTTCAGCGCCCGCCGGGAACGTGAGGGCGCGATGCGCTTCCGCAATCCGCAGGTTTCGATGGGCGGGTGTGCCGGTGTTCCGGAATACTCCGTGACCGATGCCGACGAAACTCTCGTCCGGAAACTGTTGGCCAAGCTGGAATAACAACGATTGATTTCAGCTCGGAGGGTGTGGTGCTCGGATGTGGCAGCCAGACGGTTGTCACTGTGTATATTTCACCCCGACTATCGGGATAAGGTAATGTGAGGTTTGCAGGACGCGGGCGTGGTATATCCACTCATCTGGAAAGAGATCATATTTATATATAGTATATTTTATTCCATCCTTGTTTTTGGTTTGGCGGAGCAGTTTCGAAGCGGTCGATCTGCCCGATTTCGCCGTCGGTCTGAAGTGCGAATCTGTTCTTAAAATGCGCATTTTGCAAGACTTTTTTATGCATTTGGAGCGTAATTGCTGATGATTTTTTTGCGAAAAATTAATTAGGATAAAATCTTTTTATTATTTTTGCAACAGAGAGAATCCTCTTTCCTCGTCAAATCGCGAGGGGGGGGGGGATTTTTCCTTAGCACCGTTCTCGTGCCAAGTCGATAAAATCCCGAAACTCGAATAAGTAATTTTTTGGAATCCGTCCAGGGTTTCATTATGTAGATTGTATCGACTGTTTTAAGTATGGCATTTCATTATGCTTATCACATCCGAAAGCCAAACCGGGAAGCCGGTTCATTAAATCTCATCCTATGAAAAAGTTGTACCTATTCTTTCTGGCCATGCTCTGCATGGCAGGAGCGTCCGTACTGAATTCATGTTCGGACGACGATTCCACTCCATCCGGCAACCCCGATATGCCAGAAAGCGGGAATGCCCTGATCTGCAACGGTGTCGTGCGGGAAATCAAATCCGCCGTCTACACGGTCGAGACTCCCGGAAACGGCGAAAAGGCAGATGCTTCGGAAGCTGCCTCCGTCTATACGATCTATCTCTCGCCGACGGCAGGGCTTGTGGATGTGGACGGCATGCTGATCGCCGACGATGCCGTCAAAATTACCGTCAAACAACCTTCCGGAGCCGTCGATTTTGCGGTTGCCGGCAACGGAATCGCCTATGGGGAGATCGACGTAAACTCCTCGAACGTCGGAGAAGCCTCGAAAGCGGATCTCTCGGTCGAGTTCCTCTCGGCCCGCGTCGCTCGTATTTCCGCCGAAATCGAAACCGGCGGAAAAACGCTGACGGTTGCCTATTACGGACTGTGCAAGAATTCCGACGCTTCGGAGGTGGGAGATGACGCAGACAAGGTGTTGCTGGATAAAGTTCCGCTGTCGTGGTACCTCGGCCCGGTCAAGGGCGTGGAGTCGCACAACTATTATATGGCCTTCACGGATGCCGAGCATACCGTATCCAAAGGGCGGGTGACGCTCAAAGAGGCGGGTTACCTTTTCGTGGCCGACCTCTATGCGGTTCCGGGCGAAGATGCCTACACGCTTCCCGAGGGTGAATATATGGCCAGCCAGCTCAACGAGGATCACACGTTCACGTCCCAATATACCGGTGTTCAGTATATCGACGCCGAAGGCAATAAGACCCAGTTGTCGCTGGTTTCGGGAGAGCCGTTGAAAGTCTCCCACGAGGGTGACGTCTGGAGCGTTTCGCTTCGTTTCGTCGATACGGACGGTTCCGAAAAGAGCATCGTCTACGAGGGACAGCTCCAGATCGTCGATCAGCCGGAGGACGGCGGCTTCTACCTGCCGCAGATCGGACGCGACGTGGAAGTGGTCGGATTCAGCGCCACCGCGACCTATTACGGCAACATGCTCGAAGCAGGTACCGGCATGATGCAGATCAACATTTACGACGAAACCTACGACACGGAGGAGGGGCAGGGCGGTCTCGCCGCTGCGCTCGTCGTATTCAACGACCTGTTCGGCAATCCGAAGGAAGCCGTGATCAAGCCCCACGAATATCTGGCCAACACCTCGTTCCAATGGGGGTCGTGGATGCCCGCCGTGGAAATTCCGATGGAGGGGCTGGTATTCCCGCTCGGCACTTATGTCCAGTTGGACGACGGAACCTCTTTCGGACAATTTTCCTACGGAAAGGAGGGCATCATCAAGATCGAGGCCGCCGGTACGGCCCAAGGCGAAGACGGCAAAATAGAACCGGTATACAAGATCGAGTTCAACCTTACCTCGAAGGACGGCTTTACCCTCAAGGGCTCGTACACCGGAGTCATTCCGATCACCGACGCATCCGACGACAAGTCCGATGACGACGGCACCTCGACGCTCGAGCGTGACTACGACATGGATCTGTCGAAGATCAAAAAGGCGCATTACTATACTTCGGATCAGGTCTATATCCAAGGCATCGGCTACAAACCGATCAGTTCCTACGGATGCGGTCTGCAATTCATCAATATCGGTATCGAATGGGTAGGAGACCATCTCGAAGACTTCGTGGATCGCGAGCCGGGCGGTGACATCGTCCGTGTGGAACTTACCACCGAGCCGGGCAAGGAGAACGAAATCACTCCGGGAACCTACGAGGTGACCGAACAGCGCTGGCCGGCATACATCAAACCCGGCGTCATGATGCGCGGCATTATGCTGGACGGCGGTCTGCATGGCAGCCGGTGGATGCACCAGACTTATTCGATGTGGGGAGATGACAACAAGATCTTCGAATACATGGACGGACACGCCCTGCTCTACGACGGTCAGGTTACGATCACCAAGGTCGAGGGCGAAGGCAAGGAGAACTGGTACCGGTTCGAGGTCGACGGCATCTGCGTGCGCAAGCATCATGTGCGCGGAACGTGGGAAGGCCCTGTCGTAAGCCAAACGGGGCGTGCTGCGGCCGAAAAGGATCATCTCGAACCGCCCAGACTGCTTCGCCGCCTGCCGGCTCCGTCGGTTCCGATGAGCCGTCTGGCCGAAGAACTGCCGGGCATCATGTTCCGCAAGGCCGGAATGACCGAATGACAACAGAAAAACCGGATAGCGCGGGGTTTTCCCGAACCCCGCGCTATTAAAAACAATCGTTATGAAAAACTCGACCCATTACAGACTGCGCGCGCTGGCGTGCGCGTTGCTCGCATCGGCAGCCATGCTGGGTGCATGCGATGACGACGATCCCAACGACGACCCCGACCCCGGGAAGAAGCCTCCTGTAACTCTGACCGATCAAATCCAGTACGACGGAGGCGATCTCGTCGGCATCAAGTCGGCAATCTATGTCGCTGAAGAAGACGGCAGCCACACCTTTTATCTCTCGCCGACCGAGGGGCTGATCAATGCCGAGCAGATGAAACAGGCCGACGATTATCTGCGCGTGATGGTGGAGAGCCCCAAGGGCACCGTGAACACGGCCTCCGATCCGTTCGAAATCGAATACAAGGATATTTCGGTGAAAAAGACGACGATGAACGACGTCGCGAGCGTAGAACTCTCCGCCGATCTGGTGACGGAAACCCGGCTCAATCTCTATACCTACGTCGAATTGAAGAGCGGCAAGACGCTGATCGCCCGTTACCAGAATACCTGTACGGAAGAGCGTGACGTCGAACTGACGAACCAATACGAGATCGACAATCGGATCGCCGCCGTCGGAAGCGTCGTCGAGTGGCGCAATGTCCGCGAAGGCAACCGCCGCTTCTGCCTCTACGAGCAAGAGGGCCTGGCCGCTCCCGAGGAGGGGGCTGCGGGCGTGGAGATTCTGCTTGCCGAGGAGCTGTTCGGAACGGAGGAAATCGACCTTGCGACAGCTGATCCCGCGAAGGTGCAGATTCGCTGCGGTGAATTCGCAACGGGCGCCGGGACGACCGGAACGCTGACGGCGAAGTACCTGACGGATAAATTCGGCACGATCGAGGGGCTCATCGTCGCGCTTGACGCTTCGAAAGACGGGAAGCGCCTGCGTGCCGCCTACGAAGGCACGTTCGCCGGAGGCTATGCGGCCACCAATACGATCAAGGTGACGGAGCCGGCAGCCGGAGGCGAGGCTGCGGCCGCAGCCGAGGCCCCGATCGCCGCGCTCTTCTCGCAGGAGCCGCAGGTCGGCAGCTACGTATTCGCTTTGGGCGATGCCGAAACGGCCGCAGCCCCGGCTGATCTTGCCAAAGGTCATTGGGCTGCGTATGTGCGGGTGCTGGCGGCCAAGTTCGACGGCGTGATCGACGTTGCGGCGCAGACCTCCGATTACTGGTTCCGGCTCTACGACCACAAGACCTATCAGACCTACTACGGCGAGGATGCGGGACTGACCGGTACGATCGAGACCCATCCCAATCCCGCTGGCGGCAAGGAGATTTATCTGCGGGTAAATCTGACGCTGAAAAACGGCATCGGGGTCGAAGCCGAATACTACGGTGTGCCGACGGCTGCGACGGCCGACGCAATGGATGAAGAAACATTGAAGCCCGTCAAACCGTTCGAGCCCTATATCAAATTCCTGGACAAGGATAACAAGGACATGCTGTATTGGCCCGTTACGGCGATGGAGGTGCGGCACGACCCGGCTTATCGGGATAGTTATACCGGCGATCTGCTATCGGGATATTGCTTCTATTTCCGGAATGCTTTCACCGAGAGTATCGATGCGGATAATACTACTCCGATGTTTTTCCTGCCGGACAGCTACCTCGACCATGAAGGAGAGATCGACCTGCCTGCGGAAGGCACGAATTGCAAATGGAACCTCAGGTTCCAGTATATGTATCTGTCCTCATATAACGGGTACGGATATTCCGACAAGGCTAAGTACTGCATGCGGTGTCCCGAGAAGGCGGCAGTGACCGTCAAGCAGGAGAACAAGGAGTGGATCTTCAAATTCTCGATGGTCGATTGGGGAGTATTCAGTACATGGAACCCTGATCCGACCGGAACCGGAAACACCTTGATCATCGAATTCCGGGGCAAGGCTGACAAGTATTCGGGCTCGAAGCCGAACGACCTTGCAGACGATTTCTACGAATAGGCTGCGATCCGGCCGGTTCGGTGACCGGACAGGCGGATGACATCCCCCCCCCCTCCGGGCTTCCGGAAGGGGAGGAGGAATGTTTCGGCTCCGCGCCGGGACACGAAGACGGCAAATTTTCTACAATCATTTTTTTACCAGCGTTAAAATGGCGCATTTATGACCAAAAAAATCTTTCTATCATTGATGGCTGTTCTCGGCCTGTTCTTGTCCGCCCATGCGCAGGAACGGGAAATTACGGGTTCGGTCAAAGATCATGCGGGGGCCGGCATCGTCGGCGCCACCATTCTGGTCGAAGGCACTACGAAGGGTACGACCTCCGGTGCGGACGGCAGCTTTTCGATCAAAGCCGCACCGGACAATGTGCTGGTCGTATCGTTCATGGGTTATCAGTCCCACACGATCAAGGTGGGAACGCAAACCCGGATCGACGTCGTGCTGAAAGAGAACACACAGGCTATCGACGACGTGATCGTCGTGGCGTTCGGTACGGCAAAAAAGGAGGCTTTCACCGGTTCGGCGACCGTCATCAAATCGGACGACATCGCCAAGTCGCAGCAGTCGAACGTAGCGCAGGCTCTGGCCGGAAAGGTCGCGGGCGTGCAGCTGACCAACACCTCAGGACAGCCGGGAGAGAGTCCGACGATCCGCATCCGCGGTTTCAGTTCGCTCAACGCCGGCAACGATCCGCTCTGGATCGTGGACGGCATGCCTTACTCGGGAGACCTGAACAACCTCAACCCGAGTGACATCGAATCGATGACTGTGTTGAAGGACGCCGCCTCGAACTCGCTGTACGGCGCCCGCGGCGCCAACGGCGTAGTGATGATCACCACCAAAAAGGCCAAGTCGCAGGAGGCTCACGTGACAATCGACGCCAAGTGGGGCGTCAATTCGCGCGCCGTCCAGGATTATGCGTACATTACCAACCCGGCGCAATTTTACGAACTGCATTACAGTGCGCTGAAAAACTACTATGTCAATTCGGGAATGAGTGTCGGCGAGGCCCATTTGCGCGCCAATACGAATTTGACGGCCAATGCGAATGACGGAGGTCTGGGCTATATGGTCTATACGGTTCCTTCCGGGCAGGAGTTCATCGGCATCAACGGTAAGGTCAATCCCGCTGCGACTCTCGGCCGCCGTCTCGTCTATGAGGGCAAGGAGTACTACATCCGTCCCGACGACTGGACCGATGCGGCTTTCCGCTCGTCCCTGCGTCAGGAGTACAACGCTTCGATCTCCGGCCAGACCGGGAACGCCTCGATCTACGGATCGTTCGGCTATTTGAACAACGAAGGTATCGCCTACAACTCGGACATGGATCGTTATACGGCCCGTCTGCGCGTGGACTATCAGGCCAAGAAGTGGCTCAAGTTCGGCGCCAATGCCAACTACACGCATTTCCGCTACAACCAGATCGACGACAGCGGCGCCGGTAACTCGTCGGGCAACGTTTTCGCTTATACGACGGCCGTCGGTCCGATCTATCCGCTCTACATCCGCGACGGCGAGGGTAATGTCATGTACAACGAGGACGGCATCAAGCTCTACGACTACGGCAACGGCGACAATGCCGGTATGGAGCGTTCGCTCTTCCCCAACAGCAACGCCCTCTCGGATTCGCGTCTCAACAAACAGGAAGCCGAAGGCAATGCTTTCAACGGTACGGGATATATCGACGTCACTTTCCTCAAGGATTTCAAATTCACGTTCAACGCCGGCGTTTCGCTCGACGAAACCCGCTCCACCTCGGTTACGAATCCCTGGTTCGGACAGTTCGCCAGCGAAAAAGGCATGGTCTCGAAGGGCCATCAACGGAATTTCGACCTCAACCTACAGCAGATTCTCAACTACACCAAGCAGATAGGCTCGCACAACATCAACGTGATGCTGGGCCACGAGTCCTACCAGAACCGCATTTACACGCTGTCGGCCACGAAAAGCAATATGCTGACGCAGGAAAACGACGAGCTTGCCGGGGCGATCATCGACAAACAGGGAGCCGGCTCTTACCGGGTTGAGTACAACAACGAGGGTTATTTCGCCCGTGTCATGTACGATTACGCAGGCAAATATTTCGCCTCGGCCTCCTATCGCCGCGACGCTTCTTCGCGCTTCCACCCCGACCACCGCTGGGGCAACTTCTGGTCGCTGGGCGGCGCATGGATCATTTCGAAAGAAAATTTCATGGAGAGCACCTATGAATGGCTCGACAATCTCAAGCTGAAGGCCTCGATCGGCTCGCAGGGTAACGACAACATCGGTAACTTCCGCTACACGAACACCTACACGATCGAAAACGCCAACGGAAAGGTCTCGACCGTCTTCAACGCCAAAGGATCCGAGAACATCACCTGGGAGACCAACTCCAACTTCAACGCCGGTGTGGAGTTCAGCTTCCTGCGCGGTACGGTTTCCGGAGGCGTCGAATATTTCCTCCGCAAGACGACCGACATGCTGCTGTCGTTCCCGGTAGCTCCGTCGCTGGGCTATTCGTCCTACTACGCCAACGTGGGCGACATGCGCAACAGCGGCGTCGAAATCGAGCTGAACTTTACGCCGATCCGACGGGAGCATGTCCAGTGGGACATCAACCTCAACATGACGCACCTGCGCAACAAGATCACCATGCTGCCTTCTGAACGACGGATCAAACAGGTCGATGGCTACTCCGGTTACGTGAGCGGCTCCACTTTCTTCGGAGAAGGGCTTCCGATGTACACTTTCTACATGAGGAAATATGCCGGTGTTTCGGACGAGGGCCTTTCGATGTGGTACATGAACGAAACCGACGACAAGGGCAACCCGACGGGCAAGCGCGTTACGACGACTGAATATGCCAAGGCGTCGGACTATCTCTGCGGCGACCCGATTCCCGATCTCTACGGCGGTTTCGGCACGAGTGTCAATTTCCGGGGCTTCGACCTGAGCGTGGCCTTCACCTACCAGATCGGCGGTCTGGCTTACGACTCGGGATACTCCGCGGCGATGTACTCGCCGGCCAACAAGACGACGGGTATGAACTGGCACAAGGACATCCTCAATGCATGGTCGGCGGACAATGCGTCGTCGAACATCCCGCGCCTGCAGTATGAAGACAAGGATCAGAACGGTATGTCTGATCGTTTCCTTACGGACGCCAGCTACCTGAACCTACAGAACATCAACTTCGGCTACACGCTGCCGTCGAATTTCACCAAGAAGGTCGGAATCGAGAAGGTGCGCGTCTACCTTGCCTGCGAGAATGTCTGGTACTGGTCCAAACGTCAGGGATTCGATCCCCGCTACTCTTATTCGGGATCGACGAGCCAGGCCACCTATTCGCCTGTAAGGACGATTTCGGGCGGCATCAACATTCAATTCTAATCGGCCTCAAACACTTTACGACAAACGACATGCATATGAAAAAAGCGACAAACATAACGCTCGCGACGCTGGCGGCAGCTTTGCTGGCAAGCAGCTGCATCAAAGAAGCCGACCCCTATGAAATAGCTACCGAGGATCAGGTCACCCTCGAAACGCTGATAGAAGGCATTCCGGCCTCGCTCGTACAGGCCGGTTCCGCAGGCTATGCAAGCGAAGGCCAAGCCTGGGATTTTGCCCTGCCGGCCATCCATATCGCCACGGAATCCATGACGGGCGACGTCGCCATTGGCGGCAATATCGGCTACGACTGGTTCGCACAGTGGGGAACCAACGAAGCGCTCGGCGCCGACTATGCCGTGGGTGCGCTCACGTGGAACAACTACTATGCGTGGATCATGGCGGCCAACAACGTCATCAAACAGATCGACGCCTCGGATTTCGCGACGCTCGACGCCACGCAGAAGTCCTATCTGGGCTTCGCCTACGCCTATCGGGCCATGTTCTACCTCGATCTGGTGCGTCTGTACGAGTTCAAGGAGAACAATTACACTGAAGCGCCCGGGGTTCTCGGGCTGGGCGTGCCCATCGTACTGCCCGAGACTACCGAGGCCGAGGCCAAGAACAACCCCCGTGCCAAGGTCGACGACATCTACGATCAAGTGATCTTCCCCGACCTGGACAAGGCCGAAGAACTATTGAGCGGCTTTACTGCTCCCGACAAGTATACGATCAGTCCGGCGCTGGTCTACGGCCTGAAAGCCCGGGCCTGGCTTGAGCGCGGTACGGCCAAGAACGACGCCGAAGCCTATGTTTCCGCCGCCGAGTACGCCCGCTTGGCCATTAACGCCAGCGGCTGTACGCCCCTGACGCAGGAGCAGTGGGAAGACCCCTCGAACGGCTTCAACAGCGCCACGGCGAACAATGCCTGGATCTGGGGCCTCGCCCTGCCGAGCGAAAGCGTTGCCAACCTGTTCTGCTTCACGGCGCACATGAGCACGGAGAATGCGTGGAGCGCCTACGGAAACGACGCCTGCCGCTGCATCAACAGCAACCTTTACAACAGTATCGACCTGCGCGACTTCCGCCGCCATTCGTGGCTCGATCCCGACCGCAAAGACCCGGAGAAGGAGTCCTACGACTACAAAAGCTGCCGCAAAGAGGGGAAGGAATACTTCAATGAACTGCCCGATTACGCGAACATCAAGTTCCGTCCGGCGCAGGGCGCTTATGAGGATTTCAAGGTCGGCGGAGCCGCAGACCATCCCTACATGCGCGTCGAGGAGATGTACTTCATCGAGGCCGAGGCCAAGGCGCATGAAAATCTTGGCGAAGGAATTCGGCTACTCAATGAGTTCATGAACAACTACCGCATTGTGGGCGGAGGTTACGACTGTACGAACATGTCGTCGTCGGTTGAAAATTTCACCAACGAGCTGATGCTTCAGAAGCGCATCGAGTTCTGGGGCGAAGGCATCGTCATGTTCGACATGAAGCGGCTCGACATGTCCACCCGACGGGGCTATGTGGGAACCAACTCTCCTGCCTCGTACCGGCTGAATACGGAAGGCCGTGCACCCTACTGGAACTTCGTGATCTCGCGCGGTGAGACGCAGAACAACCCCGTCATCGCCACGCAGAACAATCCCGATCCTTCGCAAACGGTCAAGCCGTGGAACGGGTGATGACCATCTGCGATCAAGCTGTCAAATCTAAAAGCAAATTACCGTGAAGACATTCAAGCATATATTACCGTTCCTGCTGGCACTTCTTGTCCTTGCCGGCTGCGAGGACGACGTGAACTATACGCAGGGAACCGCGGAGAATCCCGATTGCTACGGTGTCTACTTCCCGAAGAAGCAGGCTACCCGGACCGATCTGGAGTTCGAACCGGGAACCCAGACCGAAGCGACCTATACGGTCAAACGGCGCAACACCGTGGATCCGATCGTCGTTCCGGTCGTCGTGAAGTCCAACGTCGAGGATATTTTCGTCGTCGAGCCGATCGCATTCGATGCCGGAGAGGACGAGACGACCTTTACGATCAGTTTCCCCAAGGCCCAAATGGGCACGACCTACACTTGCGATATCAACATCGAAGATCCGCGCTACGCTTCGATCTACGGTGCCGATAAGGTGAACCTTTCGATATCGCTCGTGCTGGCCAAATGGGAATTGGTCACCGACGAAAAGACCGGTGAGACCAAAGGCCGCTACCGCGACGACATTCTGGGCAACTTCGCGTCGATAGACAACCCCAATGCTAATCCGAACCCCGAAATCGAACTCGAAATCTACGAGCGTTCGGACAAGAAGGGCTATTACCGCATGAAAGCCTACACTCCGGAGCTGATGAACATCTTCGCCGGAGGACAGGTAAACCACGAGAACCGCAACGTCTGGACCTATGTCGATGCCTCGGATCCGAACAAGGTCTATTATCCCTACCAATCGACCGGTCTGACCCTCTTTTCCGATATGGGTGAGTGGTACATCGCATCGCAGACACCGGAAAATTTCGCCATGGACGAATCAGCCGGACAATATGGCACGCTCAATAACGGCGTGATTACCTTCCCGGCGCAGGGTATCGTGCTCGAACCGAGCGAAGGTGAATATGCCGGAAAATTCTTCTATGCCAACGCAAACGGTCTGCAGCGGATCATGCTTCCCGGAGCCAGGGTCTACGATTACTCGGTGGCCCTCACCAAAAGCGAACCCGCAGACGGTGTCGTCGAAATCGGCGCCACCCTCTCCGAGGACACCCGAGAGTTCCGCTATGCGATCTTCACGGGCAATTTGAGCGACGGCGAGGCGAGCCTCAAGGCACAGGAGATGGCCGATGGCAAGATCGCCGCGGAACTCATCAAGACGATCACTGCTTCGGGGACGATTTCCGTTCAGGATCTGGAAGGCGGCACCGGCAAGTACACGCTTGTAGGCTGCATCTACGGTTCGGACGAAGAGGCGAATCCGGAGGGCGGCGAAACGGCGTCGCAGAATCTGAAAATGCAGGGCTACGCCTCCATTTCGTTCGGATATATCGCCAAGGGCGACGAGGACAAGGTTTCCGTCATTCTCAACATCGGGCTCGAAGCCACGAACGAATTCGCGGGACAAGGCATTACGACGGACAATGCAGCGAAATTCTGGGCCTACGGCGAGGAAATAGAATCCGTCAAATACGGTGTCTTCAAGACGAAAGCCATCCAGGGACTGGACATGACGGCTTTCCTCCAGCAGATGGGCAAGGATTTCACCAAAGAGCAGCTCGATGCCATCAACGGCGGACATTACAGCATCATGCTCACGGGGCTGAACGGCGATACGGAGTATACGTTCGCCGGACTGGCTTACAACGGATATGTCCGCAAACTCGTCACGGCATCCATCAAGACTACCGGCAAATACAACCCGGGATTGGAGAGCGAGTTCCTCTACTCGGATTTCCTGCCGCAGAAAGAACAACCCTCGAAGGAGTATCTCATTTCGACCGAATGGAACTATTATGCCATCAACGTCATGGATGAAAAGCAGATGCGCCGGAAGATCGGTACGGTAACCATTGAAGACGACCCGACGGCAGGCAGTTCGGTCGATCTGCTGACCATTACTGGGCTTACCGGTCTCACATTCGACGAAGGCGGTCAGATTCCTGCGGTCTATGTGCCTTCGGCAGCTCCGCTCGCAGGAATAACCGGGGCGATCTCTCCGATGCTTTCGCAAGACCCGATCGGTGTCATCAACGGCGAGGACATCATCGCCGGCTGCGTCTCGGAGGAGGATCCCGAATCGCTCTATGCGGTCAATTATCCGTTCATCGGAGGCGCCGTGGCCGACGGTTATATCTATTTCGTGCCCACTCCGAACTATGTCGAGCAGGGAGCCACGTTCCGTTATCTGTATACGTTGAGTACGACGACCCCCTATTCGATCCTTACGGACATGTTGCTCGTCGATCCCGCCAAGGATATGGGCGGCATTCCCGAACTGGCCGCAGAGCGGATCGCAGAATTGCGCCGAATGGCCGCAGAGCTCCGGCAGCCGCGGAATTACGTCGAACGGCTCGAATTCTCCGTTTCTACAGAACGCGGTTCCGTCAAAACCGTACCGACCGACTATGCGAAAGGATTCCTGCCCGCATCGGCTCCTGAAGCGAAAGTTGTAAGGGCTACGGTCGGATTCAGCGACGCTGTGCAGCGTGCGAACGGTTCGGGATCGGAACTCCGCTTCCGGAAAACGGCCGCTGCCGAAATCACGCTCAAGTAATATCGGATCGGGAGAGGCCGGTCGTCCGGCAAGTGTCGGCCTCTCCCTTTTTTTCAAGCCAAAAACAACCTGCCGGACTCAAAAATCAGCATGATATATGCATAACAAAACGAAACTCCTGATTTTCGCCTCCCTGCTGCTGGCCGCCTGCTCGACGGATCCCATGCAGGAGATACCGAACCGCGGGGATTCCGCTCCCGAAATCGAGACTTCGGGCAAAATCTGCAATACGTCGGACGACGCCGTGGCCGGTTCGCTCATCGTAAAATTCGGCGAAGAAGCCATTCCCAGTCTCGAACAGAATGCGTTGAATGCGGCCAAGACCCGTTCGGCGCTGACCCGTTCGGGCATCGAATCCGTCGATGACATCCTGAACGACCTGCATGTCACCTCGCTGGAGCGCGTCTTCCCCGAAGCCGGCGAACACGAGGCCCGCACCCGTGCGGCAGGGCTTCACAGATGGTATGTGCTCCGGTTCGCATCAGAGGAGGATCTCGACAAGGCGGCGGAGAGACTCGCGGGTGTCGCCGAAATCTCGAAAGTACAGTTCCGCACCCGTCTCTACCGGGCTTCCGACTGCAAAACCTATCCGTTCCAAGCAACGGCGAACGGCCAGACCCGCGCTTTGGTTACAGCGGATTTCAACGACCCGAATCTTTTCTGGCAGTGGCATTACATCAACAATGCCGACCAGGCCGTTGCCACTACATCGGTGGCCGGAGCCGACATCAATGTGGCCGACGCATGGAAGCTCACGGCAGGTAATCCCGAAGTCATCGTCGCCATCGTGGACGAAGGGGTGAAATACACTCATCCGGATCTGGCGGCCAACATGTGGATCAATCCGAACCCTTCGCCCGAATACAAGAACCAGGACATTCACGGATGGAACTTCGCTGCCGACGGTTCCATTTCATGGGGTCAGAAGGGCGATTCGGGACACGGAACGCACGTTGCGGGCACGGTAGCCGCCGTCAATAACAACGGCATCGGCGTCTGCGGCGTGGCCGGAGGTACGGGCAAGGGAGACGGTGTGCGTCTCATGTCGTGCCAGATCTTCTCGGGAGACCTGACGGGTGACGCCCTCGTGTCGAGCCGTGCCGTAAAATACGCCGCGGATCACGGTGCCTCCATCCTCCAGTGCTCGTGGGGCATCAAGGCTGGAATATACACGTCGGACAACATGTTCATCAAACAATCGCCGATGGATTACGAGGCGCTTCAGTACTTCGCCGCCCAGAAGAACTGCGAGGCCCTCGACGGCGGACTGATCATTTTTTCCGCCGGCAACGAATCGACAGCCATGTCCGGCTATCCGGCAGGCTATCGTGATTATATCTCCGTCACCTCGTTCTCGCCCGACTACCTGCCAGCCAATTATACCAACTACGGTTCCGGCTGTAATATCGCGGCTCCCGGCGGCGAAACGAGCGGTTTGAGCGGTGGGGAGAAAGCCGGCGTCCTTTCGACGCTCTGCTCCGAAACGAGCAACGGAGCGGATTACGGCTACATGCAGGGAACCTCGATGGCTTGCCCGCACGTCTCGGGCGTAGCCGCACTCGGCCTCTCCTATGCCCTGGAGAAAGGGAAGAGATACTCGCTCGACGAATTCAAGACCATGCTGCTCACCTCGGTCAATGAAATCGACTCCCGGCTGGGCGAAGGCTCGAAAGCTACGATCGCCGACGTGTCGATTTACCGCGGCAAAATGGGCACCGGCATTACCGATGCCTATCAGCTGCTCATGCAGATTGAAGGAACGCCTTGTCTGCAGGTCGCATTGGGCGAGGTGCAGCTCATTCCGCTGACGCAGCATTTCGGACAGGGTGCCGAAGACCTTACCTATACCGATATCCAGATGTCGGCCAAGGATATGGAAAAGCTTGGCATCAAGGCGGCTCCCAAAATGTATAATGGAAAACTGATGATCAAATGCACGAAACCCGGATCGGCCAAAATCAAGGTTTCGGCGATAGCCGGCGGTACGAAACCTGGAACGGGCGTCGTGATGGGCGGCATGGTCATCACCAAGGAATTCGCCGTCATCGCCCGTTCGGCCGGCGCAGCAAACGGAGGTTGGTTATAAAAACAGTGCTTGCAATGAAAAAACATCTTTATCATCTGCTCGTTTTCTCCCTGCTCGGCATTTTCGCCGCAAGCTGTTCGGATGACGACGATGCCCCCAACATTCAGTCGGAAATCGTAGGCGAATGGCGCCTTACTTCTTGGTCAGAGAATGCTCCCGAAGGATTTGAGGTATACGTAGAATTCACTTCGGCAGCGACATTCGGACTTTATCAGAAGGTCGAAACATCGAACTACACCAAATACACCGGGCGTTATTCGATCGACGGATCCCGGCTGACCGGAGTGTACGACGACGGCGAGAGCTGGGGCAACGGCTACGATTTCGAGTTGACGAATGGCGGGAACACCCTGACGATGACCACCCGAACCGAGCCGGCCGAAACCAGCGTATATTCCCGGACGATCATTCCGGATGACGTGCGCAATGCCCGAACATCCCGTGCCGAGTTTTCTCTGGAAATGAGGCGAATGCTATAATCTGTAATATTCGTGCCGCTCCGGCATTAAGTGTAAGGTAAGGACAAGAAGATGTGGTTGAAACGCTAATAACGGTCAGACCAGTAACGCTTCAAAGTGTGGAAGGCATTTGTCAACCGACAAATAATTTCGAGTGAAAATCTCTTATCTATAATGTGTTAAAACATTAAAATAAAAAGTTCAAAATTACGAGATTGCTCACTGGGATAGGATGGCTAAAACCATCCTATCTTTTTTTAGAATATTTCTACGAGAACTGCAATATAAGCATTCAGACAATTGCATGTTTTAGCAAGATTTATTGAAATTTAATGTTTTAAATGTATCAATCTGAAATAAAAATCTTTGATATTTGAGTGATGATTTACGTTTTCTGCCGACTGGCATATTTGCCCCCGTGGACATTTGTCTGTTGTCCCTGAACGCAATTCCTGTCATGTAATCCCGTAATAATGCACGATCCGCGTCCGGCGGCGCTTGTCGCGCTTTGGGAAGGAGCCGTCTCACATCTGGAATTTGAGATGCGGATGGTCCATCTGCGTATCGAGCATTCTGCGGTCATGAACCGGTTGCGGGAACCCGAAAAACCCCGCTCGGCGCTCTATCTGGCCGAGCCGTTCACGCCGACGGATCTC
>OGPK01001200.1_pt1 | contig 20819 bp, 16 predicted proteins | sample 1552921 | NCBI WGS metagenome assembly OGPK01 (sample SAMEA2580264, study PRJEB22360) | human gut metagenome | biome: human gut; feature: human-associated habitat; material: faeces | place: Denmark | collected 2008/2010 | reverse complement strand
AACGGCATTATTCCGCGAAAAAGGAAAATATGCTAACCGCCCCATGGGGAGTTACCGCCCCATGGGAAACAGGAGAACGCTGCAGACCTCAGTTGTTGCTGCCGTCAGTGCCGTCAGTAGAGGTGGAGTTGTCGCCGCCGTTATTGTTGTCGCTATTGTTGGACTCGTCTTGAGACTTCTGCTGTGCCTCTTGGTCAGCCTTCTGCTGAGCCTCTTCCTGAGCTTGCTTGGCGGCATCTGCCTGCTGCTTGGCCTGCATCGAGGCGGTGACGTCGGACTCGGCCTTCTGCAGTTTAGAAATCGCATTATTGACGTCGGATTCGGACGGACTGGTCCCGTTCATCACCGTATTGGCCTCGGTGATGGCGTTTTGCAGCGCGGTGCGGGTGTTTTCATCGGCCACACTGCCCGCGGAATTATCCAGCGTGCCCTGCGCCTGCGAAATAGCCGAGCTCAGATTCGATTTCAGTGTGTTGGTATCGGCCGTCGCCTTTGAAGTATTAACGGCCTTGATCGCGTTGTTGATGGCATCCGTCTTGTCAGCCATGTCGCTGGCATCATTCTGCAGCTCTTTAGTGTGAGACTTCAACTCAGTGGCGTTGAGGCTGGAATCGCACTTGGCGGTGTCAGCCGGATTGCCGGCGTCTTGCAACGCCTGATTCAGCGTGGTGAGCGTATTGGCATCGGCCACATCGCTGGTGGATGTTTGCGCGCTGGTTTGGCCATTGGATATGGCGGTGGTGAGCTTCTTCTGAGCATTCGTGTACTGCTTGGCCGCTACCTTGCACTCGGCCAATGCCACGGCTTGGCTCGCCTTGCTGCTGTTGGAATGCCACCAGAGCAGGCCGGCGACAACCAGCGCTATCACGGCGACTACTGCTACGGCAATGCCGACGATCTTGCTGGTGTTCTTTTTGCCGCTACCGCCGTGACGAGGCTCGGCGCCATCGGAATCGTCCTCATCGGAGACCTGATCCAACGGAATGGAGGGAGGCATCACAGCAGGCTGAGCCTGTGCCGAAGCGGCCAGGGCGGCCGGTTGGAACACCTGTGTGGCTGCAGCATCATCGGCAGACGCTACTTGCGTTGCCGGCATGGCAACGGTCTCACCGGATACGGTGGATGATGCGCCGTATGCCTGTGTGGCCGCGGTTTCGGCATTCGGCATGGCCTGAGCTTCGAAAGGCTGTGTTGCCATGACCTGATCAGGCTGGAACGCTTGTGTTGCCTCGGCATCTACCGCAGGCTGCTCGGCCTGATTGGGTTGGAACGCTTGTGTTGCCTCGGCATCTACCGCAGGCTGCTCGGCCTGATTGGGTTGGAACGCCTGTGTCGCGGCGTTTGAAGCTACCGAAACAGGCGATGTCGCCGGTGCCGCTGGTGCGGCTGGTGCTGCTGGCGTCACCGGCGCTGTCGGTTCCACCGGGCGGAAGCTTTGCGTCGTCTGATCCCAAACATATTGCTGCTGGCCGGGCGCAGCGGCGATTGGTGTTTCGGATACTACTGGCTGCGTGGCTGCCGCCGGCTGTGGTGCTTGTGCGGCAACCGCAGCCAGGAATTGCGGCGAGAACGGTTGCGTCATGGCCGGATCGATGGGCTGCGTCGGCTGAGCGGCTTGTACGGTCGGCACAGCTTGCGTGGGTTGTGAGGCATACGCTACTTGCGCGGGCTGCACAAACTGTGTGGGCTGTGTGGGCTGCGCAGACTGCGCAGACTGCACAGACTGCGGGAACTGCAGAGCCGGTGTGGCTTGTGCCGTGGGTTCTGTGCTATATGCTGCCGTCTCTTGCCCGGGAATCGGAGGAACCGTTGGCCTGACCGGCTTTTCGGGCTGCTGGAAGTCGAACTGGAACCCGCCATCGCTGTTGGTCATGACATCTCCTTGGGATTAAGCAAATGGCCGGCATCCGCCGGCCGAATGGTACGTCGCAACGCTCAGTCGTCGATGTGCGCGCGGTAGAAATTCTCGTAGGAACGGCTCGGCGTCGGACCCCGCTGGCCCTGATAATGCGAGCCGGTGCCCTTGGAGCCATAAGGGTGCTCAGCGGGCGAGCTCAGCTGGAAGAAGCACATCTGGCCGATTTTCATGCCAGGCCATAGTTTGACCGGCAACGTCGACACATTAGACAGCTCAAGCGTAATATGCCCCTCGAAACCGGGGTCAATGAAGCCCGCAGTCGAATGGGTGAGAATCCCCAATCGGCCCAGTGAGCTCTTGCCTTCCAGACGGGCGGCAATGGACGGGTCCAACTTGACGTATTCCCACGTGGAACCCAGTGCGAACTCGCCAGGGTGCAAAATCCACGGTTCGTCGGGAGCCACCTCGAACTGTTCGGTGAGCGCGCCTTGGTTTTCCGCCGGATCGACATAGGTGTAGGCGTGGTTATTGAACAAACGGAAGTACCGATCCAATCGCACGTCGATGGAAGCGGGCTGCACCATTTCGGGGGTCCACGGATCAAGTGAGATATGACCTGCGGACTGTGCGGCGAGAATGTCGCGGTCGGACAGCAGCATGTGAAAAACTCCTTGGGCAAATAAATACTGCCTTCAAGTCTAGCGCCTTGGGCGGAAACGTGAGAGGCTCCTCACGCTTCCGCGGTCCATCAATCGCAAGTATTCTCAGGTTTTTCTCAGAGAAACTTAGAGGTAGACCCAGAAAGCAGTGGTTATATAAAAGATGTCAGCGGAAAGCTGATCAGGAGCCGCAGCAGTTCCCGACAATTGAACCCCCTTTCTTCTTCTCTCTCCTTTCTCTCCCCGGCGGGCAACCGCCGGGGTTCTTTTTGTGCCCTGAATCATTCCCCCGAATGACCGCCATTCCCAAGCCATAGCGGTACACTAGCTGTGTAATCGGCAGGAAGGGGGCACCGATGGCCCGCAACGATGAGGACTACGATTTCTTCGGCGATGGTCAGTATGACGATTCGCGCAGCTCACGTCGTGCACAGAATCGACGCCCATCCAGGCGGGATGCCGGCCGGCGATTCGCCGCTACAAAAGCCAGCAGCCCAACGTCGATATTGTGCCGCAGACTTGCCGTTGTCAGCGGACTGCTAGCCGTCGTGGTATCGGCCACCTCGGCGGTTCATGAGATCGCGCCTTACGCCATTTCCTTTATGACGGCAGTGCCAGGACGATACATTGCGTTGACGGCGGCGGTGCTTATCGGCATCACCCTGATTCTGGTCATCGCTGCGCGAGTCACCATGCCTCGGTACGCCACTCACGGGGGAGTGGGCGCGGGCGGCATCATCGCACTGGTGTGCGCCATAGTTTGCTTGGTTATCGGCGTGGCCGTGGGCGTATTGTTCCCGGAAGGACTGATTCAGCAGTCGAACGACAAGGCACCCGTCGAAGATACCGCACAGATGGAGCAAGGCATCGAACAAGCTGCCGGCGCGTGCAAAGAAGGATGGCAGGGGCTTGATACGGGCGGTTTGCCGGGCATCACCACCGTGCAGATGTGCACTGATCCGAGAGTGGCCTTCGTATCCTTTGAATCGGAATCGTCCGCAGCCATCAGCCGGGCACCTATCGAAAGCAAGATTTCCGAACTGCTGAGCCAATACGCTGATAATGAGCAAACGAAAGGTGATTGGCGATTGCTGAACGGCAAACGCTGGATGGTGTTCGGCGAGGCCAGCAAGATGACCGCACTGCAGCAGCAGTGGGGCGGCGAACTTGAGACAATCACCGCAGCCGCAGATACCGCAGACAGCGGTAACGCCTGACAGATTGCCGGTATCCCTTGAAAAGTCCCAAGGCGATTCGGCGCGGATTACCCAATGTGATTGAAATCATGGTCCATCGTTTTCCGCACAGCGCGCAAGACCTCTATATTGGAATGGTATGAGCAAAGAAGCGAATGCCAGCCAGCCTCTGATCGGCCGCGAATCCACCACTGTGCCCGGACGTTTTGGCGAGCCACTCACCGTGGAACACAGCGTCACCTCGCGCGGCGGCTTCGACCAGCATGCCACGCATCCGCTGTTCCTGTGCCTGCATGGATGGGGATCCAGCGAAGAAGACATGGCGGACATCATGCGCCTCATCGCTCCATATAACGACTTCGTGGCACTGCGCGGGCCGCTGACACTCGCGCCGGCCCGTGAAGGCAGTCCCGACCCCGGCAACTACGCGTGGTTTCACGATGCCCTGCCTATCGGCGATGATCGTGACTACGACGCGTATGCCGCCGCCACAGCAGTCGACCGATGGGTGGCCGACAACATTCCCGCCGACCGTGACGTGGTGCCGCTTGGGTTTTCGCAAGGTGGGCTGGTCGCCGTGCATTTGTTGCGCATCAACCCCGAGCGGTACCGGGCCGTCGTCTCCCTGTCCGGCTTCAACACACCCGGTCAGGTGCCCGGCACGGCCCCCGCCGACTCTCGCCTGGCCGATTACGATATCCCCGTGTTCTATACGTACGGCAAGAACGATGGCGTAATCCCAAAATACGAACTGTTCGCCACCGCCGCTTGGCTGGAAGAGCATACGTGGCTGAAAACCAAGAGCTACCACGGTCTGGATCACAATGTGAGTCTTGAGGAGTTCGCCGATTTACGCCAGTGGCTACTTGACAACGACATTACTTCTGGCGTGCTGTAGTCAGCCGCCATTACTGGAATTGGCGCGGCCGTCGCAGCAATCGGACATCGAGGGCGCTTGTGGCTGACTCGGTCATAGACTGTTCTCCCATGAGCGAAGTGAGCACTGCAAGCACTACTGCACATACTGAAGAGAATCATACGGAAATAGCAATCCCCAACTTGGCTCCCCTCAGAGAAGGGAGCCAAGGAAACTAGATGCCGGAATCAGCGTCCACTTGCATAACGTAGATGTTGCGCCTCAGGGAGCGGGCTTGGGCTCGGTTGATGTCGCCGGCTTCGTACATGTCCTGAATCATACCGAGTTCGATACCGTAGCTCTCGCGCTTTACGTCCTCGACCTGCGTGATGGTTTCCGTAGTGCCGCTCATGGTCGGACGTGCCTGCAATGAAGCCTCGGCACGACGATAATCCAGCAACAGTGCCGAACAATGCTCGGTGTTGTACGTATCCTGGCCCATCTCGTCAATAAGCCGACCGATAACATGATGAATCGCCTCGACCTGCAGTTCGCGGGTGCGCGCGAAAATCTGGTCCTCGCTCACCAATGGTGTGGTGTGGCGAATCTTGGACACCGTGCGTTTGGCGTAATTGCTCATCTGCCGCTGGAACATGCGTACGCGACCGCGAATCTGCGATACCGCATGCCCCGAAGTCGGATCAGTGGAAGTGTGACGCAGCGTATTCATAATCTGGTCAAGCATGCGCTCGCAGGCTTCGACGTTCAGCTCTTGCGTGGCCGTATCCGCCGCCGGATGTGCTTTGGTGTCGGCAAGCCGGTCGCGCACGAATTCCTTTTCCCAATGCAGCGCTTCGATCTGCAATTGCTCGAATCCCTGGGGATCGGTATCGCCGATGCGCTGCTGCAATCGCCCGATGCGCTTGGTGTACTGGTCGATTACCATCAGAATCGCACGACGATTCTCTGGCGTGATGCGTCCGGTCAATTCCTCCACCGTGGCGCGTAACACATCGATGGTCACCGGAATTATTTCCGCGCTGGGATCCTTGCCACGGTTCGGAGCCAATAGCGGTAACAGGAAGTTGGCCAGCAGCAAGGTCACGATAATCACGCCTGACGCAATGAAAATCAGCTCGTCACGCATCGGGAACGGCGCACCGCCGGCAATGTAATACGGGATGGTGAACATCAATGACAGCGTGATGGTTCCCTTGGGGCCGCCAAAGGTCATCACTGCGGCCGAGCGCCAGCGTTCGGGTGTCATTTTGCGGCGCTGGCCGGAGATTGTATCTCGCGCCACGCGCAGCATGGCCGCAATCCAGAAGAATCGAAGCGCGATTACCACCAGAGTGACCAGCAGAATAATGCCGATCAGCGCGGTATTGCTGATATACGGGTCAGACCAGCTGGCCATCATGGCGCGCGGCAGCTGCATGCCCAGAAGAATGAACACCGCACCGTTGAGCGAGAAACTCAGCACACCCCATACTGAAGTGGAAACGATATTCGTGCGTGCCACATTCGGCCCCACGCCGGTGCGGTCGAATCGGATGAACAGGCCAGCGGCCACCACCGACAGAATGCCGGACACATTGAATTCCTCCGCGCCCAAATACAGCAGGAAGGGCAGGAACAGTTCCATCAGAATACGTGTGGTGGTGGTTTCCCAACCGAGGGATCGCACGGTCTCGAATAGCCAGTTGGCCACTGCTGCTATCACCAGGCCAAATAAGGTGCCGCCAAAGAAGGAGATCACGAATTCGCCGGCGGCCTGCCCCACGGCGAATTCGCCAGTGAAGGCGGCGGCCAGAGCGAACTGGAAGCCGACGATGCCGGAAGCGTCATTGAAGAGTGATTCGCCTTTCAGCACGCTGCGCTGACGCTGCGTCAGCGAGGCTTCTTTACCTAGGGAGCTGACGGCCACCGCATCGGTCGGGCCGAGTGCCGCGCCGAGTGCTAAGGCTGAGGCTAAGGTGATGGACGGCCAGACGGCATGCAAAGTGAATCCGACCGCCGCCATCGTGACGATAGCCAGTCCGATAGCCAGCGATAGGCTCAGATCCAGCGTTTTCAGCAACGCCGACTTATCGATTTCGTGCGCTTCCAGATACAGCAGCGGCGCGATAAACAGCACCATGAACAGTTCCGGGTCGAGCGTTGCATCCGGGAAAAACGGCAGATACGTAACCAGCACGCCCAGCACAATCTGGACCAGCGGTGTGGAAACCTTCGGTACGAAGCGACTGGCAAACGAGCTCACCACCACCGCCGCAATGATGCATAGGATGAGCTCAAATACCGCCATGTTGCCGCCTTCTCGTATTTTTTCTCCACCAAAAGTATATGGGAACCATGAAGAAAACGTTAAGATTGCGGCCGATTATGCACATCATGAGACGATATGAGAAAAAGGCATACACTCGTTGGTATGGAATATGACGAGGCGATGCGCTGCGCACTGGAACTGGCCGGTCAGGCCGCAGCCGCTGGTGACGTACCGGTTGGTGCGGTGGTGCTGGATGCGGCCGGCCAGATTGTCGGGCGCGGATACAACACGCGTGAGGCTGATGGTGACCCGCTTGCCCACGCCGAAATCATCGCCATGCGTCAGGCGGCCCAAGCCTTGGGCGCTTGGAATCTCGCCGATTGCACGCTGGCCGTCACACTTGAGCCGTGCCCGATGTGCGCGGGTGCCTGCATCCAGACCCATATCGGCACCATCGCGTTCGGTGCCTGGGATCCCAAGCTCGGTGCATGCGGTTCGATTTGGGATATTCCGCGCGATCCGCATATCGGCCATAGTCCTGAAGTGCACGGCGGCGTGCTGGAAGGCGAGTGTCAGTCCATCCTGACTGATTTCTTCGCCCAGCGGCGATAGACACGGACGCATTACTTACCTCACGCAACCAACACGCGGCACCAAGGCAACATATTCCATTTCTTCTACCATCGAAACCAGTAGTGCAATGCAAATCCACACACGTCGAAGGAGACAATATGGCCGAGAACACCTCCACTTTCACCGGCGCCGCCGCTGACGGCACCGCACTCACCGCCGTCTACCTGACCCAGCCCGCCGCCAATGTGGCGATCGGTCTGGTGTTTGCCGGCAGCGACCTGCCGCGCATCGTCCACTGGGGTCGCCCGCTGGCCAAGCCCGACACCCTGCTGGCCGCCTATGACGCCCTGAAGCCGCAGCGCGTGTCCGGCGCGCTCGACGACACCGTCTGGCCGTCCATCCTGCCCACCCAGGCCGAAAGCTGGATCGGCGAGCAACGCGTGGTGCTGCGCCGCGCCGGCGTCGAGCTCTTCCCCAAGTTCACCGTGACCAACATCGAGACCGGCGGCGTGCTGGAAGCCACCCTCGATGCCGTGTCCGGCGAAAGCTACACCGATGTGGCCGGCCATGCCCGTGCCACCGGTCCGGTCCGCGTGCCCGGCGTCATAGTCACCGCGCGCGATGAGGAGCAGGGCGTGGAAGTCGAATGGCACCTCGAACTGCTCCCCGGCGGCCTGGTCCGTCAGAAGGCCACCGTAACCAACCTGTTCGGTGCAGACGCCGGAGCCCCGCTCGAGATCGGCAAGATCGAGCTCGGCTTCCCGCTGCCCGAATCCGCCGGCGAAATCCTCACCACCACCGGTCACCATCTACGTGAACGCAGTCCGCAGCGCCAGCCGCTGACCGTCGGCCGTTTCGAAAAGCCGCAGCTCGCCGGCCGCCCTGACTTCGACGCATCCCTGCTCCTGACCGCCGGCGTGCCCGGTTTCGGCTTCGAGCATGGCGACGCCTATTCGGTGCACGTGGGCTGGAGCGGCAACTCCGTGCTGTCCGCCGAACGTCTGCCCTACACAACCGGCGTGATCGGCGGCGGCGAACTCCTGTTCGGCGGCGAAGTGACGCTCGCTGGCCCTGGCGAAGGCCAGAACTCCTACGACACCCCGTGGCTGTTCGGCTCCTATGGCGATGGTCTCAACGAGATCGCCGCCCGATTCCACTCCTACGTGCGCTCCCTGCATCCGCGCCTGTTCTCGCACGGCCGTCCGGTGATCCTCAACACGTGGGAAGCCGTGTACTTCGACCACAACTTCGATACGCTGAAGGCACTCGCCGACAGGGCCGCCGACTCCGGCGTGGAACGATTCGTGGTGGATGACGGTTGGTTCGGTTCCCGCCGCGACGACACCTCCGGCCTCGGTGACTGGCAGATTGCGCAGGACGTCTGGCCCGATGGTCCGAAGTCACTGAAGGCGCTCGCCGACTACGTGCACGCCAAGGGTATGGAATTCGGCTTGTGGTTCGAGCCGGAAATGGTCAACCCCGATTCCGATGTGGCCCGTAACCACCCTGATTGGATTCTCTCGCCCACCGCTGGCCGACTGCCGCTGCAGGGCCGCACTCAGCAGGTGCTCGATCTGACCAATCCGGATGCGTTCGACTACATCTACGGCTGCATGGACCAGCTTGTCGGCGAGCTTGGTATCGACTACATCAAGTGGGACCACAACAAGCTCGTCACCGAGCCCGGTTCCCGCCGCTCCGGCCGCCCGGCCGTGCACGCGCAGACCCTTGCCGTCTACAACATCTTCAAGGGCCTCAAGACCGCGCATCCGGGCCTTGAGATCGAAAGCTGCTCCTCTGGTGGCGGCCGCGTGGATCTTGGCATCCTGGAGCACGCCGATCGTATCTGGGTCTCCGACTGCGTGGACCCGGTCGAGCGCGCGGACATCCAGCGCTACACCTCGCTGCTGGTGCCGCCGGCGATGATGGGCGAGCACGTGGGCGCCAGCCCCGCACACTCCACCCAGCGCGCCACCAGCCAGGAACTGCGCATGGCCATGGCGTTCTTCGGTCACATGGGCATCGAATGGAACCTGTTGAAGGAGCCGGACGAGGCGCTCGCCAAGCTGGCCGTGTGGGTGGCCGAATTCAAGAAGCACCGCGACTGGTTCGCCATCGACACCTGCGTGCACGCCGACTCCAACGATCCGGCCGTGCGTCTGGACGGTATGGTGATGCCGAACCGTGACGCCGCCATCTACCGCTTCACCCAGCTGACCACCAGCCAGACCTATCCGGCCGCGCCCGTGCATCTGCCCGGACTTGACCCCGAGCGCACCTACCGTGTCAGCCCGCTTGACCCGAGCTTGGATTTGACCGGTCTGACCAACGGCCAGAGCACTCTCGGCTGGTGGAACGAGGAAGGCGTAGTCCTGACCGGCGAAGCCCTGCAGCGCTACGGCATCCGTCCCCCGTCCCTCCACCCCCAGCAGGCAGTATTGCTCAAGGCTGGGGCTTTAAGCGGACAGCCTAGTGGGCTGTCAGTAGCCACGGCCTGAGCGAAGCGACAGCTGAGCGAAGGTGGGATTGAGCCTTGCCGATAGGCAAGTCCGTAATTGCTGGTCGTGGCGGAGTAACTGTGGCGAAGCAACGTTCTTGGCTCCCCTCTCTGAGGGGAGCCAAGAACGGCCTACCCAATATGCTTCACAATCACGCGACTGGCGGCGGCTTTGGCCCAGAGCTGCCAGTCGTGGTTCATAATCGTGAACTTGACCGGCGGGGTCTGGCTGTGACGGTAGAAACGAATGCCGTCACGTAGCGAATCGGTGCCGAGCTTGGCCAAAAACGCGGACTCCCCGGCAATCATCACATGCCCGGGCATCGCGATATTCGCCACCGTAGCCACCAGCGATCCCAACCGGAAACACGTCCGGTTCACCAACTGCGTGGCCTGCGGCACGCGTTCCTTGGCATCGCGCGCAAAGTCCTCAAAACTGACCGCGCGACCCACAATCGCAGAGTACTGTTCGGCGATTGAATCGTCAGTCAAGCATTGTGAACAGCCGATATGTCCGCTGGTGCAGCGCGGCCCCTCCGGATCGATAAGCACGTGGCCCACCAGACCATAGCTCTTATCCGGGTACTGCACTGGCTTGCCGTTCACGGCCAGCGAATAACCAACACCCACGCCGATGGTCACCACGGCGAACATATCCACGCCGACACCCGGCCCGAACCAGGAGGCATCCACCAGCAGAGAATCGATATCATTGAACACCCCGCACGGCAGGCCGGTCGCCTCTGTGACCATCGTCCCCAAGTCCGTGGCCCCGTCCCAATGCAGGAACGGCGCGAACGTCACAATCGAATCGTCGACCACATGCCCACCTACCGCAACGCCCACCGCAGTGGGGGAGGGTAGTCCGGAAGAGGCGATATCGGCGGAACATTCGCGCACCAGCCGCGTGATGGCCGACACCACATACTCAGCCGACTGATCCGCCCCGATCGGCATCTCGTGCCGGCCGGACACCACCTCGCCATGCGCGTTCACCGCAGCGGCCACAATCGACATCCCATGAACCTTGACACCAATGAAGGTGCGTGCGTTCGAACACAACACCAGCGAAGTCTGCGGGCGTCCGCGACGATCCGAACTTTCCCTTGGCGTGAATCGCTCGGGCAGCTTGCCTGACGGGCCGGCCTCGGCCGGAAGCTCCTCGATCACCCCGGCGTAGATCAGATCGCTGGTGATGCGGGACAAGGCCCCTTGGCTCAGTCCCAGCATCTGTGCCAACGTAGTGCGGGCTATCGGCCCGTATTGGGCAATTGCCGCCGCCACGCGATGCGTATGCTCGGATCCGGAAAACCACTGTGGAATCGCGTTGACATCAGACATGCAAGCCCCTTCGCTGTATTTATTGCGTTAATCACAAAATACCGCGCTTTTTGTTGCTTGCGCAAGTGGGCTCGCTGGCGCTGGGAATGAAATGGCCGAACCGTTACCTTGGAAAGTGGAAGAACCGCCGGCACCGAAGCCGGAGGAAAAGAAAGATAAAGGAGTCAACAATTATGCTGTCCGATTCCCCACATGCAACGCCTAGACTGAAGCGTCTGGCCGTGCGCACCGCCGCCGTGATGTGCGCGATCGCCGTCGGGTTCGGCCTGGCAGGCTGCGGCTCCAGCACCGCAGGCACCGTCACGCTGGATTTCTTCCAGTTCAAGTCCGAGGCCGCCGACCAGTTCAAGTCCATGGTCGCCGACTTTGAGAAGCAGAACCCGACCATCAAGGTCAACATCAACAACTCCGCCAACGCCCAGACCGATCTGCGCACCCGTTTCGTCAAGAATCGTGTGCCGGACGTGATCACCTTCAACGGCGACATCAGCTTCGGCAACTTCGCCGCCTCCGGTGTGTTCTACGACTTCACCGATGAACCCATTGTGGACACCCTCAACCCCGGCATGGTGCAGATCGCCAAGAATCTGGTGCAGACCACCGATTCCTCCAAGAAGCGCCTGTATGGCCTGCCCTTCGCGGGTAACGCCTCCGGCTACATCTACAACAAGGCTCTGTTCCGCAAGGTTGGCCTTGACCCGGAGAATCCGCCGACCACCTGGAGCGAGTTCACCGATATGCTCAACACCTTCAAGGACGCCGGCATCAACCCGCTGCAGGGTTCCGTGGCCGACGCCTGGACCACCCAGGCACCGCTCGCCTCCCTGACCGGCACGCTGGTTCCCGAATCGAAGTACACCGAGCTCAAGCAAGGCAAGACCACGTTCCAGGAACTGTGGAAGACCTCAGTCGAGAAGGAATCCGAGCTCTTCACCTACTCCACTGCGGACACCGGCGTCACCTACCAGCAGGGCACGCAGAACTTCGCCCAAGGCAAGGCCGCGATCATCCCGCTCGGCACCTACGCCATCCCGCAGATCCTGCTGATCAACCCCGATATCGAACTTGGTTTCGCCCAGATGCCGGCCACCGATGACGCCAGCGAGCAGATCCTCACCGCCGGCGACGACGTGATGCTCACCATCGGTGCGAACACCAAGCACCCCAAGGAAGCGATGAAGCTCGTCGAGTTCCTCATGCAGAAGGATCAGCTTGACGCCTACGCCGACGCCCAGTCCGCCATCACGCCGCTGAAGGACACCTACTTCGGCAACGATGCGCTGGAAACCGTGCGCCCGTTCTTCGAGGAAAACCGACTGGCCGACTTCTGCGACCACTACATTCCTTCGTCCATCAACATCGGCGGCTACCTGCAGACCATGGTGACCTCCGGCAACACCGACCGCTTCCTGAACCAGATGCAGACCGAATGGGACAAGGTCCAAGCCAGGACCTTCGAGTGATCGGTAGGAGAGGAGAACATCATGTCACACGCAACCGCAACCAAGACCGCTGCCAAGAAACCGGCCAAGAAGAAGGTCTCCGCCTTCTCCACCCGCAAAGTGGACCCCGCCTACTACTGGATGGTGGTTCCGGCGGCCATCATCTTCGCCTTCTTCCTGTACCTGCCATTTCTTGATGGCGTAAAGTATTCCTTCACCAACTCGCAGGGCTACGGCGATTACAAGTTCATCGGCCTGAAGAACTACATCGCCCTCTTCCAGGACAACCGAGTGGGCCATGCCTACCTGTTCACGTTCCTCATCGCCATTCTCATCACGGTGCTGATTAATGTGATCGCCCTGTTCCTGTCGGTGCTGCTGAACTCGAAGATCGCCTTCAAGAATGGCTTCCGAGCCATCTTCTTCATCCCCTACACCCTCTCCGTGCTGGTCATCGGCTACGTGTTCAAGTACATCTTCATGAACCCGCTGCCCGAGCTCGGCAAGGCGCTGGGCATCAAGTGGCTGTCCACCTCGCTGTTGACCAATGAGCAACTCAGCTGGATCCCAATCGTCTTCCTCGCCGTCTGGCAGGGCATCGCCTACTCGGTACTCATCTACCTCGCCGGCCTGCAGACCATCGACGACGAAATCTACGAGGCCGCCGCCATCGACGGCGTCAACGCCTGGCAGAAGTTCTGGAAGATCACATTCCCGCTGATCGGACCGTTCTTCACCATCAACCTCGTGCTGTCCATGAAGAACGCGCTCGGCACCTTCGATCAGGTCGTCGCCTTGACCGAGGGCGGTCCGAACTCCTCCACCGAAACCGTCACCTACCTCATCTGGAAGGGTGGCCTGACCGGTGGCGAGTACGCCTACCAGACCGCAAACGCCGTGCTCTTCTTCATCGTGCTGGCGATCATCGCCTTCGTACAGCTGCGCATCTCCCGCAGCCAGGAACAGATCTGATTTAGGGGAGGATAAGAAATGACTACTGCAACAGTTACCCCGTCCAAGTCCGGCAAGCCCGCCAAGTTCCGCAGGGACCACAAGATCAACTGGTGGCTGACCGCCGCCGTGGCCGTGCTGAGCCTGACCATTCTGATCCCGCTCTACTTCACCATCGTCACCGCGCTGAAGACTCCGGCCGAAGCCGGCACCTTCGCCCTGCCCACCTCGTGGCAGTGGCACAACTTCGCCGACGCCTCCGCCAAGGTCAACTACCCGAAGGCCGCGCTCAACTCCGCGATCATCACGGTGGCCGCCGTGGTGCTCACCCTGCTGACCAACACCTTCGTGGCCTACGCCGTGGCCCGCAACATGGATAAGCGCTTCTTCCGCTTCCTGTACTACTTCTTCATCGCCGCCATGTTCGTGCCGTTCCCGGTCGTCATGCTGCCGATTGCGAAGCAGATGGGCTCCCTGCACCTGGACAACCAGGTCGGCCTGATCATTCTGTACACGGTGCTCGGCCTGGGCACGAACCTGTTCATCGCCACTGGCTTCATCCGTTCGATTCCGGTTTCGCTGGAAGAGGCGGCCCGAATCGATGGCGCATCCACGTGGCGCATTTTCTGGACCATCATCTTCCCGCTGATGAGCCCGATTAACGCCACCATCGCCATCCTGACCGCACTGTGGGCCTGGAACGACTTCCTCCTGCCGTTGATCATCCTGACCGACCAGTCGAACCAGACCATCCCGCTCGCCCAGTACGTCTTCAGCTCGCAGTTCGCCACCAACTACCCGATGGCCTTCTCCAGCTACCTGATGGCCATGGCCCCGATCCTCATCGTCTACATCTTCGCCCAAAAGTGGGTCGTGGGCGGAGTGATGAGGGGCGCTGTGAAGTAGTGCGGCTCCACCCAAGCCTCCTTCGGTTTCCGCCGAGGGAGGCTTTTCCATATCGCCTATTCCCGCTCTGGCCCACTGGTCGCGCCGGGCTCGACCACCACAGGCACGGTTGTATGAGGATCGTCCAAGGTCTTCCCCTCAACCAAATCCAGTGCCTTGCGCGCGGCAATCTGTCCGATTTCGCGCGGGGGAGTTGGCACCATGGTGCTTAATCCAATGGATTCCGCCACGTCGGACCCATCAAAGCCAAAGACCGAAACGTCTTCGGGGATTCGTACTCCGACTGCCTGCAACTCATGTACCACGCGCAATGCGTAGTAGTCAGACCACACGCAGATAGCGGTCGGCCGCTCAGGCTGCGCGAGCATGGTGGCGATGACTTGTTTGGCCGAGCGTGGTGATCCCGAGTCGATGAAGTGGATGCCGCAGTCGGTGAGGCCAAGCGAGACTATCTCATCTTTGTATCCGCGTGCGCGTGCATCGAATCCCCATTCCTTGCCGGTCAGCGGATCGGTGCGCCCCACATAGCAGAAACGACGATGCCCGAGGGCCGCAAGATAACGCACTGCCATGGCTTCGGCCGCCTCGTCATCAATGGCCACGGAGGCTTGGCAGCAGCTGATATACGGCGAATTCACCGAGACGATGGGCATACCCATGCTGGCCAACGTGTCGGCTTCCTCATCGGTGGCGGAAAATCCGGATACGATGAGGGCGTCGGCGTTACGATTGGCTGGCAGCCGAGTAAAGAATTCCGCACGCTCCTCGACGCTGCCGGCTCGGTATACGGTCAAGTCATAGCGTGCGCGGCTCAGTTCGTCATACAGCCCGTCGAATAATTCGCCCATGAACCAGCCGGCCAGCCGTTCGCGAGCCAGCATGGCAATGCGATTGGTGCGTCCGCTTGCCAGCGCCGCCGCCGAGCGAGACGCGGTGTAATTCAGCTCTTTGGCCGCTTTCAGCACCTTATCCCGCGTAGCTGCTGCCACGTGATCCTTACCTCGCAAAGCGCGGGATGCGGTAAAAGTTGAGACTCCGGCCGTGAGAGCTACGTCGTTGATGGTCGCGCGTTTCATGGTGAATGGGTGGCCGCCTTGTGGCTGTTACCCGGTCGTCCTTCCTCTGGCTGGTACCTGTTGTTTCGCTGTTGCAATAATGATATGCACATCATCAAATGCGGACGTTGTCGATGTTTAATCTCGAGGTGCTGGGCCTGTGGTGCCGCGCAACATGAGCGTCGTGGGAACAACGATGCAACTTTCTGTCAGAATTTCGCCTCGTGATAATCGGATTGCGGCATCTGCCGCTAATGCTCCGTAGGACCGAGGGTCGTGCCGAACGGTTGATATATTGAGCGCTTGTGCCATTGGCCAGTCATCGAATCCGATGACGGATATGTCCTCAGGTACGCGGAATCCGTATGAGCGAAGCGCATGGACTAGAGGAATGGCATTCTCGTCGCTGATGCAGCATACGGCGGTTGGGCGAGGGGAGAGTGCGAGCAGGCTACTGAGTGCCTCTGCTCCGGCAAATTCGTTGTCCTGTACTGCGATGATGTATCCGTCGGGCAAGTTGAGTCCCTCAGCCGCCATGCCAAGACGGAACCCTTCTATACGTTGGTCAGCTTCCCATATGAATCCGTTACTGTCTTGCTGCTTGCAGATAAAGGCGATATTGCGATGTCCCAGTCCTGCGAGCTGATGAACGGTTTGTCGCATTGCTATAATTTCGTCTACGCCGATGGAAATCATATCTCGCTGTTCCGTAAGCCCGATGGTGTTGACACCGATGACTGGCATACCGAGTTGTTCTAAGGTTCGCCTCTCTGTCTCGCTGATGTCGAAGGAGGAGATGATGACCGCGTCTGCGTTGCGCTTCACTGGCATTGAGGAAAAGAAATCGCGTCTTTGATCGGCGTTTGCAAGTCGGTATGATAGCAAGTCATATCCTTGGGATGCGAGCACGGAATATACGCCTTCGGCTAGTTGTGAACTGAACCAGCCAGCCAGTGAGTTACCTACGGTAAGTGCTATACGATTTGTCTTTCCCGTTCGCAGCATGGAGGCTGTTTTCGATGCTGAAAACCCCAACTTTGCACATGCATCAAATACCTTTTGCCTAGTAGTTTCCGATATGCGGTCACGTCCGTTGATTGCACGAGATACGGTCGCCGCAGAGACTCCAGCCTCCTTGGCTACTTCATAGATTGTTGGTTCGCTCATGGGATCTCCTGCATTGCGTAATCGATTGTATTGTATCTGGATTTTGAAGTTAAGGCCACCATTGGTGTGATGCAAGGTTGACGGGTTCCGCAAAAAGATGTACGATGTGCGTAATCGATATCGCAAATATATTTTATTGCCGCCGAAAAATGGTGACAGTAAAGAGAAATATCGATTGCATATGATGAGGATGCAAGGAGGTAACCGATGAATAGGATTATGCGTAACAGCGGCGCGGCGCTTGCTGCGATATTTATCGCTGGAAGTCTGACTGCATGTGGTCCCGGCTCGGCAAGTAGCTCACGAAGTGATACAAATCCTACTGAGGTCAGCACTGATTTAGGTAATAAAAAATATGAGCTGACTTTGTGGGATGGAGCGGGTCTGAAGGCTGTAGATGAGGCGCTGATTGCCGGGTTCGAAGCGAAATACCCAAACATCACCATCAAAGGACAATATGATCCGGATAATGTCTCTGGACAAAATGGCCCGCGTGTGATTTCAGCAAAAGATGCGCCGGATATCGCCCGCGTCACCGACATGAATTCAGCGGTTCGTGGCAACCATTTGGTGTCTTTAGAGGCATATGTGGATGCGTACGGCTGGGATGTTCCCGATTCGCAGACTGAATTGTATCGAGTGGATTCAAATGGCAAGCTCGGCAGCGGTGATTTGTACGCATTGCCGAACTCCTATTCGGTGACTGGCATTTATTTCAATACCAAGCTTGCCGAGCAGCTAGGTATTGATGCAGCTCCTACCTCTGTCGAGGAGTTTGAGGCGGATATGCAGACAGCCAAGGATGCCGGCATACTGCCGATGATGACATATGCCAAGGATGGCGGTACCTCTTTTGTCTTTCAGGCGTTAATGGCTAATAACAGTTCTGCGGAAGATGTGCAGAATTGGATTTTGCAGAAATCTGGTACCTTCGACAATCAGGCGGCGCAGGACGCTGCGTCCACCTTGCAGGATTGGAATAACAAGGGATATATGCCTGAAGGTGTTAACGCAGTGGATGCCTCTACTGCTCTGAGCAGGTTCTGCAATGGTGAAGGACTATTTTTCCCGAGCGGTAATTGGAATCTGGATACTGTGGCCAAAGCGCTGGGTGATGATGTTCAGTTCTTTGCTTTCCCGGGTGCCACCAGTGAAGATGAGCCGAACGTTGCTGCTAATGCAGGTGCATTTTATGGTATTCCGGTGAATGCTAAGAACCGTGATGCTGCTGCGGCGTTCCTCGATTATACGCAAAGTGCCGAAGCGCAACAGATTATTGTTGACAATTCTGGCTATTTGCCAAAATCATCTACTTTGGATCTCAAGGCGAATAGCGCATTGCAGCAGAGTATGTTTGATGCCTATGCCGACGTGCTGACGAGCGGTCATACTAGCGATTTCATTAATAATGCTACTGCGGGAATGCAGTCAAGTGGGCTAATCCCTAACTTCCAGTTACTGCTGGATAACAGCATCACGCCTCAGGAATTCACAAAGAATGTGCAGGCGCAATATGACAAAGAAGCGAAGCGGTAGAAACAGCTTCAACTTATATGCCGCTTTCGCTAGCGACGCTTGATTTGAGGAGAGTCAACCTATGATGATGGCAGGACCGTACGCGGGAACTTTATCGGATTTGCCGACTGTCCGCGACGAAGTAACATGTTCGATTAATGCGGAGAACCCAACGGGAGCCAAGGGTTTTGGTTGCCGTGAAACTGGTCCGTTGGGGCCGTCGCGCAAGGGAAAGCCGTGTTTGAATGACATTGCTCCCGGGCAGTCTGTGACATTGGCAGATATTGAAGGCCCCGGTTGTATTCGGCACATGTGGTTTACCGTTACGGATCGCACCAGTGACGCTGATCGATACGTTCTGCGCGATGCGGTGCTTGCCATCTATTGGGATGATGAAAAGCGACCTTCTGTGGAATGTCCCCTAGGAGACTTCTTCTGTTGCGGCTTTGGACAAAGTTGCGATGTGTTCTCAGAGCCTATTGTGGTGGCACCTACACGAGGTATGAATTGTTATTTCACGATGCCGTTTCGTAAACGGGCACGTATCGTAGTGCGCAATGACCACGCTCATGCTATTCCGGCTTTGTTTTATCAGATTGATTATGCATTGGGTAATGCGTATTCCTCCCGTGAAATGGCTTATTTCCATGCGCAATGGCGCAGACAGCCAATCACTACTTTAGGCGAGGACTATGTAATCCTCGATGGAGTCAGCGGACGGGGCCATTACGTCGGCACATATCTTGCTATTTCTACGTTGCAACGATATTGGTGGGGTGAGGGAGAGATTAAGTTTTTCCTAGATGGCGATAACGATTATCCCACAGTGTGTAGTACCGGCACCGAAGATTATTTTGGCGGTGCATGGAGCTTCGCTGAGCAGCGAGATGGTCATACGCGCGAGCGTACTTTTTGTGCCCCATATGTAGGATATCCATTTTATTCTGTGCGCGATGGGGCTATAGCAAACCAATATCATGACGATTATTGTCCACCTATGCGTGGCTTGTACCGATGGCATATTCCTGATCCCATCAGGTTTGATAGTGAGCTTAGAGTCACGCTTCAACAAATTGGTTCAGGATATGAAGGTGCATTTGAGCGTCAGGATGATGTGTCTAGCGTGGCGTACTGGTATCAAATTGAGCCACATTCAATTTTTCCCGAGCTGCCCGAGCCTTCGAAACGTCATCCTAGGTGAATGAATAAGCGCTTAGGTATTTAAGGGACCGATGTTGCAATTTCGCGAGAAGGAAGTGCTTGCCTATGGGGAACGTCAAGCCTTCCTCATTTCTTCGGGAATCGGCCATTTGTTTGCGTGTTGCGGATTTGACGAACCGGTTCGACATCTGTTATCCTCATGCATAAGCGCTTAGCAAATACGCTAAGCCGAGATAGCCAAGGAAGACATAGCCGGGATCGCCCGGAAGGAAGAAAGGAATGATCAATGAGGATCGAACGAACCGCCAAAACCGTTATTGCCGGTCTGATGTCTGTGGCATGCCTGGCATCCGTCGCCGCTTGCGGCCCGGGCTCGTCCAGCAACAAAGCCAACACCGAAACCGAAGCGGTGAGCACTGATCTTGGCGATACCAAGTATGAGCTCAAGCTGTGGGACGGCGCTGGCCTGAAGACCTTTGATGACCAGCTGATCGAAGCCTTCCAGAAGAAGTACCCGAACATCACCATCAAGGCCACCTACGATCCGGACAACACCTCCCAGCAGAATGGCCCGCGCATCATCTCCGCCGCCGACACCCCGGACATTGCCCGTATCACCGACATCAACTCCGCTGTGCGTGGCAACCATGTCGTCAATCTTGACGCTTACGCCGATGCTTACGGTTGGAAGCTGCCGGATTCCCAGACTCAGGTCTACCGCGTGGGCTCCGACGGTAAGATCGGTTCCGGCAGCCTCTACGCAGTGCCGGACGGTGTCTCGATGACCGGCCTGTACTGGAACAAGAAAGTCGCCAAGGAACTCGGCATCACCGAGGCTCCGGCCACTGTCGAAGAGCTCGAGGCCGATATGAAGAAGGCCTCCGACGCTGGCAAGCTCGCCATGATGATGCCGGCCAAGGAAGGCGGCACTTCCTACATCTACCAGGCATTGCTCACCAACTATGAGGGTCGCGATACCGTGCAGGATTGGATTATCCAGAAGGATGGCGCCACCTTCAACACCGACGGTGCCGTGAAGGCTGCACAGAAGATCAAGGACTGGCAGGATTCCGGTTACTTCTCCTCCGACGCGCTCGCCCTTGACGGTTCCACTGCACTGAGCCGCTTCTGCAACGGCGAAGCCCTGTTCTTCCCCTCCGGCAGCTGGTACTCCGCCTCCATCAACGATGCACTTGGCGATGACACCGGCTGGATCGCCTTCCCCGGCGAAAAGGCCGATTCCGGTTCTGCCGCAGCCAACGCCGTGACCGCTTTCGGTATCCCGGCCAACGCCAAGAACAAGAACGCTGCAGCCGCCTTCCTCGACTTCCTCCAGTCCGACGAAGCCCGCCAGATCGCAGTTGACAACGGCT
>OGPK01001196.1_pt1 | contig 20853 bp, 15 predicted proteins | sample 1552921 | NCBI WGS metagenome assembly OGPK01 (sample SAMEA2580264, study PRJEB22360) | human gut metagenome | biome: human gut; feature: human-associated habitat; material: faeces | place: Denmark | collected 2008/2010 | reverse complement strand
CTGTTTGGCTGCGATCGGGCGCGGGCCGATGCCGCTCATCGTGTCCGTTGCAGCCGAACCGAGGGTTGTCGCGACGCCGAAACCGCCGCGTACGGCCACATAATCGCGCAGGCCGCTGGTCGGCGGGGCGATTGACAGCACGTCCCCGTCACGCAGCAGAACCGGTTGTTGCATGGCGATTGTGGTGCGGTCGGCGGCATCGTTCGATGCGTTCAAGACGGTCCGGCCACTGCATCCACCGGGGGAATTTGGGGTGAACGTGCCGTTTGAGCCGCCTTGACTATCTTGCGATTGCCGGCTTCCGGTAATCGTCACATCCGCCGAAGCGCCCGTCACCGCCACGACCACACTGCCGATGGCACGCATGCGCACGCCACCACCGGTGATTTCCAACACGGGGGTATTAGCGGGGTTGCCGACCAGTGCGTTGGCCAAGTGGGAAGACGTGCGATCGGCGGCGCCGGAACCGGTCACACCCATGTTCGCGGCGACACGGCCATCATCTTGGAAGGTGGTGAGCAGGCCCGAGCGGAGGACTTCGAGAGCCGGAGTCGAGGCCGAGACGGACATGGAATCTGGCGCCTGCGAAACTTGAACGGAATCGGACACAGAGGCAGAAACAGAAGCCGAACCGCCGGAAACGGCGTCACGCACGGGCGTAAAACGCACGGTGTCGCCGGGCTGCAACAGCGCGGGCGGGTCGGCCCGCTCGTCCCACATCGGCGTTTCCGTGTGGCCCAGCAACTGCCAGCCGCCCGAGCTGACGCGCGGATACACGCCGGAAAACGTGCCGGCAAGCCCCACCGCGCCCGCGGGCACGCTCAGCCGTGGCACTTTGCGGCGTGGCACATCGAATATCGGGTCGCCGCCGGTCAGGTATGCGAAACCGGGCGCGAAGCCGACGAACGCCACGGACCAGGCGGTATCGCAATGCCGGCGCACAACCTCGTCAACGGAGATGCCCAGCAGGTCGGCTACGTCCGCCATATCCTCGCCATCGTAAATCACCGGAATTTCAACGATTCGGGAATGCCGTTCCATGTCGGCGGCAACGTTCAGCGCGCGAATCGCGGCGGTCAGTTCGACACGCGACGAAAGCAGCGGATCGAAGGCGACGTAGACGGTGCGCGCAGCGGGAATGAGTTGTTTCACGCCGGCGAAAACGGAGGTCGTGCTCGGCTGTGCGGCCCGCTCGGGCGATTCCGCAGTTTGTTCCACGGCATGTTTCACGGCGCTCTGCAACGCGGCGAACACCCGCAGGGTCTCGTCCAAATCGGCGAGCTCCACGAGTATGCCGTCCGCGCCACAGGTCAGGAATCGCATGTCGCCACCGCCTTAATCCCGCGCGGCCGATGCGGCTGCGTCGCCTGCGAACGCGCGTATCGCAACGCCTTCCGACTCCAAGCGGGCGCGGACGGCACGCGCCATCGCCACAGCCGAGGGCGAATCGCCATGCACACAGACGGAATCGGCGTTGAGCGGCACCACGGTGCCGTCGATTGCCACCACCTCATGCTCGCACACCATGCGCAGCACGCGCGCCGCCACTTCGGCCGGATCGGCGATCACTGCATCCGGCAAACGGCGCGACACCAGCGTGCCGTCCACGTTGTACGCGCGGTCGGCGAACGCCTCGTGGAACACACGAAGCCCGGCCTGCGCGGCCAGGCGGCCGACCACGGCGCCCGGCTGCGTCAGTATCGCCAGCGATGCGTCCACGCTGCGGATAGCCTCGACCACGGCGGCGGCCTGCGATTCGTCGCGGACGATTCGGTTGTACAGCGCGCCATGAGGTTTCACGTACCGCACCTGCGCGCCGACCGACCGCGCCATGCCTTCCAACGCGGCGATCTGGTACATCACGTCCGCCTTGAGCTCGTCGGGGGACTCGTCCACATAGCGGCGCCCGAATCCGGCCAGGTCGCGGTACGCCACATGCGCCCCGACCATTACCCCCCGCGACGCCGCGTATGACAACGTTCTCAGCATGACGGACGGGTCGCCCGCATGGAAGCCGCACGCCACGTTCGCGCTGGAAACCACGTCGAGCAATGCCTCGTCATCGCCCAATTTCCAGCGTCCGAAGCTTTCGCCCATATCGCTGTTCATATCGATTCCGGTAACAGAGCCGGCCACGACAGCACTCATCGCACTCCCCCTCACACCATGTATTCCAAATCGCGTTTGCTGGTGATGAACATGTGCCCCGGCGCGTGCGTGATCGCGAATTCCGGTTTGGACGCCATCACCGCGGCCTGCGGGGTCACGCCGCACGCCCAGAACACCGGCACATCGCCCGGCTCCAACACGGGGGCATCGCCATAGTCGGGATGCATGATGTCGTCGATGCCGATCGCGGACGGGTCGCCCACACATACGGGGGCACCGTGCACGGACGGGTAATAGCCGGAAATCCGGCATGCGTCGGCCACCTGCGTAGACGGAATGCCACGCATCGACACGACCATCGTCGAATGGAACGCGCCGGCCGAACGGCACTCGATCGACGTGTCGTACATCGGCACGTTGCGGCCTGCCGTGATGTGCCGCACCGGCACGCCCGCCTCCATCAGCGGAAACTCGAATGTGAAACTGCAGCCAATCACAAACGTGACCAAATCGGATCGCCAATACTCGCGAATATCGGGCACTTCGGCTACCAGTTCGCCACGCTTCCACACGCGGTACAACGGCACGTCGGTACGGATGTCGGCGCCCGGCGCGGTGACGAGTGCGGTGACGCCCGGCTCCATCACTTCCAGCAGCGGGCAGGGTTTGGGATTGCGCTGCGCGAACAGCGGAAAATCGAATGCCTGCTCCTTGGGCAGAATCATCAGATTCGCCTGCGCGTAGCCTTGCGCGATGCCGCAGGTCGGGCGGACCAGGCCGTCACGGAACGCGGCGCGCGCCTGTTCGGGCGTGCTCGCCGCGCCAAGTTCGGTTGTTCCCATATCGGACATCCCATCCACCATTGCGCTCACCTTTCCCGTCGGCCGCCGTCCGGCCTTTTCCGAACGAACTGCCGACGAACCCCGAAATCAGATTCCGCAGAAACGGACGTTCAGAGTCGCTTTCCCTCACCTTGGTCGCCGAACGTTACGGAAGCCGCGCGATTCATGACGCGTATGTTTCCGCATTGCAAATTGGCGGTGCCAAGTGGAAACAAACCATGGTTAGGTTGGACGCCGAAGACGCACGCGAACGCTGACGCAACACAACAGCGCAACAGCAATAAAGCGGCAATCAAAAGACGCGGAGCGCGGAAGAGAGGTTCCCATGAGTTCGATCGTTCTGGCAGTCGGTAACGGCAAGACGCTATTCGGAGGCGCAGGCGTGGCGCCCGACGCGGATCTGGTTCGTTTCGTCGATCCGGAAAGCCCCATCATCAACGCGTTCGATTTGTGCGCACTGCGTGGCGACGGCATTTTCGAAGCGACCACGGTATGGAAGGGTTTCCCGGTTTCGTTGGAGAACCATCTGAAGCGTCTCGCCAATTCCGCCCGCCTGGTGGACATGCCCGAGCCGAACATTCCCGCGCTCACCCGCGCGGTCCAGCTGGTCATCGACCAGTATGACGATCCGGAACCCGGTCCGATGCTGCGCATCATCGTCTCCCGTGGTCTCGATCCGGACACCGGCGTGGGCAAGGCGGCCGACCGCACGCCGACCGTCTACATCTTCCTTGACGCGAAGGGCACGCTGCATTCGCTGGAGCCGATCACCATGGCTTCGATGACGCGCGGCTACCCGTCGGACATCACCGCACGCGCCCCGTGGCTGCTCAACGGCGCGAAGACGTTGAGCTACGCGTTCAACTGCGCCGTGCACCGCGAATGCGCCCGCCGTGGCGTCGGCGACGCGATTCTGTTCACGGAGGACGGCTACACGATGGAATGCCCGAATTCGTCGATTGTGGCACGCTATGGCGATACGTTCGTCACGCCCGACCCGCGCATCGGTATTCTGAATGGCACATCACAGCGCGAAATGTTCGCCTGGGCGCTTGAAGAGGGCAAGAAGGCGGAGTACAGGAAGCTGCCGATCGCCGAGCTGCGCGAAGCGGACAGCCTGTACATGACGCACGGCGGATGGTCGATTCCGATCAGCGCGATCGACGGGCGCGCACTTGCCGTGGATGCGGCGGAGATCCAGGCGATCAACGATGCGATCCATTCGGGCCGCACGCACGAGGACGCGTTGAAGATCGGTCCGACCGGCGATTACGAATAAGGCGAAACGACCCGCTTAGCAGGTAAAACGGCCCGTCCAATGATGGGCGATACGGCCCGCTTAGCGCGTGGTATCGCCCAGTTTGCGCGTCACGGGAATCAGCACGTCCGGCTCGTACGGCTTGCGTCCCGTGGCGCTTGTCGTATCTGCCTTGGCATCCCCTTCCTTGGCGATCGCACGAACGATATTGCCGACCGCGACCTGCGCGATTTTGTCGAAATTCTGCGCCACCGCGGTCATTTTCATACCGGCCAGGTCGGTCAGATACGTGCCGTCGTAGGCGATGATCTGCAGGTCGCGCGGAATCGAAATATGCCTCCGCATCGCTTCGCGCACGCAAAGCGCGGCACCGATATCGGAGCTGACCACGGCATCGACGCCGTCCACCGGCATACTGTTGAGCACAGCATTCACCGCGTTCTTATACCCTTGGAAATCCTCCACATTGCCGGCTTCGACGTACTCGTACCGCACGCCGGCCGCTTTCAGCTCCTGCTCCAACGTAAGGTAGTAGCGGACGGCCGGGAACGTTGTCTTGTGCAGGTCGAAATCGTCCGGGCTGTCTCCATTGCGCGCCGCCAAATCGAAGAACTGGTCGTGCGGGCCGCCGATCATCACCACGTGGTGCGCGCCGGTGTTGACCAGCATGTGCGCCATGAGCCGGCCGCCCTGCTCATGGTCGGAGCCGATCGACGCGATGCCGCCGCCCAGCACACGGTCGAAGGCGACGATGGGGCGGTGGATGGACGTCCAGTAATCGTTCGGATGGGTGGTGTGCGAGCAGACGATGATGCCGTCCATCATGTGACGGCGCAGCATGTCCACGTATTCGACCTCGCCGTTTTCCGCGTCGGCGGTGGAGCACAGCATGGTGCGCAGTCCTTGCGCGGCCAGCTCGCGTTGCAGATGCGCGGTAAGGGTGGCAAAGAAGGGGTGGCGGATGGTCGGCACGATCACGCCGACCAGGTTCGTGCGGTTCTTGTACAGGTTGCGTGCCAGCTCGTTGGGCACGTAATTGAGCTCTTTCATGGCGGCTTCGACGCGCGCGCGCATGTCGTCGGACACGTAGCCCGTCTTGTTGACCACTAGCGAAACCGTGCTCAGCGAAACCCCGGCCTCTTTCGCCACGTCACGCATGCCGACCATTGCCCAACACCTCTCCCCCGCATCGTCGGGATGTTTCCTTACAAATCGCGATATTATGTGTTATTTTACATGCATCTGTAACGTTTCTTTGCAATCGTTCGCACAATATGAACTATCAATTGACGAAAGACGCCCTCCCCCTCTTCAATTCCCCCGAAAAATCCACTTTTTCACCCGTGAACGACGTATGTTTCACGACGCGTTCCACGCATCTTCCACGCACGCTCCGCATGTACTCCACACGCGTTCCGCCCGCAAAAGGGGCGGTGCGACACTTGCGATCATCTCGCTTGCGTCGCACCGCCCCTTGCGTTGCGTGGCTTGGCCGTCAGCCGTCACGTCCGGCCATCACGTCAGTCCGCACCACGAACGAACCGACCGTCATGCCTTCGGTACGGAACCTTCCTGGGAGTGGTCGAAGACCGGCTTGTTGCCGGCGTCGTACTTATAGACGCCGATGGAAGCCGAGCTCGGATCATGCGCGTCGTTGAACGCGCCGATGGAGGTCTGGCCCTTGTACTGAATCTCCTTGCCGTCCTTCAGCAGGGCAACGCAGGCCTTGTAGGAATCGCACTTCTCGCCCTTGGTGGATCCGGAGACGGCCGCCATATTGGTCTGGATGGTCTTGCCATCGGCACTGCCGCCCTTCTGTGCGGCGAGCGCGGCGAGGATGATGCCATCGTAGGTTTCAGCACCGTAGGTGGTGGTGTTTTTCAGGTCGACGCCGGTGGATTCGAGGCGCTTGACGAAGTCGTCGGACGGATTGACACCCGGGATGGTGCCCTTCGAGCCTTCCAGCAGGCCCGCGTCGAGTTCGCTGGAATAGTCGGAGGTGTTGCCGTCCACGAAGTACAGCTTCTTGGTGTTGACTCCGGCGGAGGCGAGCGCCTTCAGCAGCGGCTTGGTCTGATCGAAGGCGATGACGAGCGTCGCGTCGGGGTTGGATGCCTTGATGGCGGTGGCGATGGATGAGAAGTTCGTTTCGGTCGGGTCGAACGTGTCCTTTTCGCCATAGATGATGTCGACGCCTGCCGCGGATGCGGTTTTGACGATGGTGTCGCGCAGGCCGGTACCGTATTCGTCGTTGAAGACCGCGATGGCGAGCTTCTGCACGCCGTCCTGGGCAATCAGGTTGCCCATGACCGCGCCCTGCACGGTATCGGGGGCGACGGTGCGGAAGAAGTAGTCGCTAAGGCCGGAGAAGCCGGCCGAGGTGGCGCCCATCGACAGCATCGGAATGTTTTGCGAGGTGATGGACTTGTAGGTGTTCTTGACCACGGAGCTGGAGGCCGGGCCGATGATGAACGACGGGTTCTTGCTGAGGACGGATTGGGCGGCGGAGGTGTTCTGGTCGGCGTGGTCCGCGTCGGAGGTGTCGGCGTCGACGGTGGTGATTTTGTTGCCGAGCACGCCACCAGCGTCGTTGATGTCTTTGACGGCAAGTTTTTCGGCGGCCAGTTCCGGCGGGGCCAGGTAGGCCAGTGAGCCGGTTTCCGGCCATAGGCCACCAAGCACGAACTTACTGGTTTTGGTGCCGGAGGTGCTTGCCGAACTGCTGGATGAACTGGACGAGTTGGATGAACCGCAGCCGGCGAGCGCCATGACTGCGGCGGACACCATGGCGGTGGCTGTGATGGACAGTTTCCTCATGCCCTTCATGTTGATCTTCTTCATTTGAATCACCGCTTCCTCTCTTGGCTCTGCTTACTGCTGAACCTTTTGGTGACAAATTCTTTGGGATCGATTATCGAGATGTGTTGCTCGACCATCTTGAATCGCACTATAAGTGCCGAGGAAACCGAATGTGTATGCGTGAAGTTAACCGAAGGTGAAGCCCGAAAACTGTTGGAAACACAAGGTTTTGAGCTTGTTTTCAGGCATGCCGAAGCCACTGTCGGGCAGTGTCCCAACAGCGGTAATCGGAATTGAGAATTTTGAATCATAGGGGGAAATCGCGGAACGCGTGCGGAGACCGCCGTCCGAGCCCGAAGGCGTACGAACGTACGTCGAGCGGCAAGGAAAGGCGGTATACGCTCCGTTCCGCGATTTCCTGGGTCCTACCTTCCTTCCTCTTGAACCTCTTCTTCCAGGTTGCCCAGGTAGAGGGAGACGACTTTCGGATCGTTCATCAGGTCGCGGCCCTTGCCGGAGTAGGCGTTGCGGCCTTGGTCGAGGACGTAGCCGCGGTCGCAGATCTGCAGGCAGCGGCGGCGTTCTGTTCGACGATGACCACGGATACGCCGGCTTTGTTGACTTGGCGCACGCGGATGAAGGTCTCGTCCTGGAGCATTGGGGACAGGCCTGCGGAGGGCTCGTCGAGCAGGAGGACGGATGGTTTCATCATGAGGGCTCGGGCCATGGCCACCATCTGACGTTCGCCGCCGGAAAGCTGGCCGGCGAGCTGGTTCTTGCGCTGGCCGAGTTTGGGGAAGATGGAGCACACATAATCGAAACGTTCGTTGAATAGTTTCGGTGCTTGGAACGCGCCCATGTGCAGGTTTTCCGCGATGGTCAGGCTGGGGAAGACGTTTTCGGTTTGCGGCACGAAGCCGACGCCACGGGAGACGAGTTTGTCGGCGCGCAGGTTGGTGATGTCCTCGCCTTTCAGCAGCAGCTTGCCGGAGTGGATGTGCACCAGGCCGAACAATGATTTGAGCAGGGTGGATTTGCCTGCGCCGTTCGGGCCGATGATGCCGACGATCTCGCCTTCATGCAGGGTCAGGGATGCGCCGTTCAGGATGTTCACGCCGGGAATGTATCCGGCCACCAAATCGACCGCGTCGAGCAACGGTTCGCCTTCGGGCTCGCCCATGTGGATCTGCGCGCGGGTCAGCGGCTCGTCGGCCACGCTTGCGATGTCGCTCATTTCAGGCCTCCTTCAGGTCTTCCAGCACGGAATCGTCGCCCAGGTCCACGTTCGCGTGGGCGCCCAGGTATGCGTCGATCACGGCCGGATCGTTCATCACGCTCTTCGGTTGGCCTTCGGCCACGATCTTGCCTTCCGCCATCACGGTGACCCAGTCGGCGATGTGTCTCACCATGTTGATGTCGTGTTCGACGAACAGCACTGTGGTGCCTTCCTCGCGCAACGCCATGATGTGGTCGAGCAGCGACTGTTTCAGCGCGGGGTTCACGCCGGCCATCGGCTCGTCCAGCATGACCAGTTTCGGGTCGGACATCAGCGCTCGTGCCATTTCCAGCAGCTTGCGTTGACCGCCGGAAAGCGCGCCGGCGTAATCGTCCTTCTTTTTGATCAGCAGGAAGCGTTCCAGCAGCGCCTCGGCTTTTTCGATGTTCGCCTGCTCCTGCTTCCTCCACATGCCGGGGAACAGCGCGCGGAACATGCCTTCGCCCGGCTGCACGGGGGCACCGAGGAGCATGTTGTCGAGCACGGTCAGACGGCTCATCACCTTGGTCAGCTGGAAGGTGCGGACCATGCCCATGCGCGCCACTTTTTCGGGCTGCACGTGGGCCATGTCCTTGCCGTCGAACTGCCAGGTGCCGGTGTTCGGCGTATCGAAGCCGGTCATCAGGTTGAAGAACGTGGTTTTGCCGGCGCCGTTCGGTCCGATCAGCGCGGTGATGCCGTGCCGTTCGATTTCGAAGTGGCTCACGTCCACGGCGGTCATGCCGCCGAATTTGCGGGTCACGTTGTCGGCCACGAGAATCGGGTCGGGCTTGTGCACGCCCGGCTTGTTTTCGACGAATTTCAGATCGTCGGTGACTTTGTCGCGATAGGCGGTGGAGATGAGGGGCTCGCCTTCCGGAGCTTTGGTGGCCCATTTGGTGAGGTCCTGGAATGGTACGCCGGGCTGCACACCGGATACGGGTTGCACGCCGGTTGCGGGTTGCGTGGCCGGCTGCACGCCAGTGGTCGGAGAATTCGTTGTATCAGGCATGGAAAGCCAACTCCTTTCGGTCGCCCAACAGACCTTGTGGTCTGAAGATCACCAGGCACATCAGCGCGACACCGACGATCACCCAGCCGAGGGCTTCGATCTGGTTGGAAGAGATGAGGGTTTCGGGAACGGTGTTGCGCATGACCTCCTTGACGAAGGTGAGCAGCACCCACAGCACGCAGGAGCCAAGCACCGGGCCGAGAATCGTGGCCGCGCCGCCCAGCAGCAGAATCGTCCACACGTAGAAGGTGACGGTGCGGCCGAGCGAATCGGGCTGTACGGAACGCGGCAGGACGAAGATGATGCCGGCGATCGCGCCGAACAGGCCGCCCAGAATCAGCGATTCCATCTTGTATCGCGTCACCGGCTTGCCGAGCGAACGGATCGCGTTCTCGTCCTCGCGGATGCCCTTGAGCATGCGGCCCCACGGCGAGTGGAACCAGCGCCAGCACAGCAGCGCCGCGATCACCACCAAAACCCATGCCACGATGCGCAGCCACCAGGAGTTGGCGATGTTGTTGCTGTACGTCCACAGCAGGAACGTGGTCGAACCGTCCGGCAGCGGCGAAAGCGATTCGAATTTCTCGGTGAAGTCCTGCGGCGAGATGCCTGCGGAACCGCCGGTGAAGTTCGTCATGGCCGTCGATCTGCCGATGATGCGGATGATTTCCGCGGCGGCCAATGTGACCATGGCCAGATAGTCGGGTCCGAGCTTCAGCGTCGGAATGCCCAGCAGCAGCGCGTAGATGACCGCGAGCGCGAGCGCCGCGCATACGGAGGCGAACAGGTTGCAGCCCATCGACTGCGTGATGGCGAATCCGTAAGCGCCGAGGAGCATGAAACCGGCCTGGCCCATGTTCATAAGGCCCGTCATGCCGAAGTGAATGTTCAAACCGATGGCGGCGAGTACGTACGCCGCTGTGGTCGGGGCGATCAGCTCGCCCGCCGCGTTGGAGATGATTGTCATGATGTCCATGGATCAGCCCACCCTTTGCTGCTTGCCGAAGATGCCCTGCGGGCGCACCAGCAGAACGATGATGAGGATTGCCAGCGCGCTGGCGTAACGCATATCGTTGGGGATGACGAGCGAGCTCATGTCCGCCACGATGCCGATGACCAGCGAGCCGATCAACGCGCCATTGGCGGTGCCGAGGCCGCCGAGCGTCACCGCGGCGAACATCAGCAGGATCAGGGTCGCGCCGGTGTTCCAGGAGATGCCGTTCAGGTAGACGCCGAGCAGCACGCCGGACAGGGCTGCCATCGCGCACGAGAGGATCCAGACCACGCGGACCACCTGATCCACGTTGATACCGGATGCTGCGGCGAGCGCCGCGTTGTCGGACACGGCTCGTGTGGCGCGGCCGAGTCGCGTCTTGTAGAGGAACAGGGTGACGCCGACGATCACGCAGATGGCGATGAGCGCGGAGACCAGCGTCGGCATGTCGGTGGCGATCGGTCCGAGCTGGAAGCTGTCCGGCACCGATTTGACGATGCCTTTGATGTCGCCACCGAAGAAGAACTGAAACGTGTACTGCAACGCCATGGACAGGCCGATGGTGACGATCATCTGCTGCATGGTGCCGACGTGGCGTCTGCGTAGCGGCCCCCAGACGATTTCGTTTTGGATGAAGCCGGTCAGCGCGCCGATGACGATGGCGAAGATGGCGGAGGCGATGAGCGGCATGTGCAGCATCTGCGTTCCGACGTATGCCATGAGGCCGCCGAGCGTCACCTGTTCGCCGTGTGAGAACGACTGCAGGCCGGTGGTGCCGTAGACGAGGTTCATGCCGACGGACATGAGGCCCAGCATCAGGCCGAAGATAATGCCGGAATACAGTTGCTGCCAGATGCGTTTGCCGACATTGGAGCCGTCTTTTTTGACTGGCGATTGCGTGGCCGCCGTCGATCCGGATGTGCCGGTCGCGCCTTTCGTGCCGTTTGCCGAGACGGACGATCCAGATGTGCCGGACGTGCCGCTGCCGGTGGAATCGCCAGCTTGGTCGAAACGGACGACTCCGCGCTGCTTGTCGAAGCTGGCTTTCCTAATCGTCACCGTTGCGCTGCTTGCCTTCAGACCGTGCTCTTTCGCAACGGATGCGTCGATGGTGACGGTGTAATCGCCATCATCGGCAACGGAAAACGCCCACTTGCCGTCGGCAGCGGTTTTGGTTTCCGCCGTTGCCTTGCCGGACAGCGTGATGGTGACGTCGGCGATCGGCTTCTTGTCGGCGTCCTGCAGGATGCCGTTGACGCAGCCGTTGCTGGCGGTCGGATTGCATTCATCGACGGCCTGCGCGCCGGAATCGGCTGCGGACGCGATGGCGGGAGGGAGTACGAAAAGCATCGAGAGAACGGCGACAATCGAACAGAGTATGACGATTCCCGGTCGACGATGCCGTGTGAGATACGTTACGGCTGTCATAGGTTTTTCCTCTCTTGTTGTTTTCACAACGTAGGAGAGGAAACAGCTCGCGCGGTTGCGCTCAGATTTCCTGAACGTTACCCGATGACCGCCCGTGTAACGTGAAAATTACGCGCGGCCGAGCCGGTGACAGCTATGCGTGGCCGCCCAGCATGGCGATGCCGAATCCGAGCGCCACGCAGGCGAGCGGCACCGCGACCGTGGCAGCGCCATAGCCCAGGGCCATGGCGAAACGGCGTTTGCGAATCAGCGACAGCACCTCGTTGATCGCCGACGAGAATGTTGAGAATCCGCCGAGGAACCCCACAACGAACGTCATTACCGTGCCCATATCAACCGACTGCGCATAGTACGACATCATGGCGATGCCGGCGCACAGGGAGGCGACGCCGTTGATGACGAGCGTGGCCAGGGGGAAGCTGTGGTTGCCGTCACGGTTCCAGCTGCGTTGGATCGACACGTCAAGCACATAACGGGCCATGGCGCCGATGCCGCCGAACAGGCAGATCATCCAGGTCATCAGCGCACCTCCCCTGTGGTCGGGTCGGCGACGAGCGGGATTTCCGCGGTGACCGGCTTGGGTTCGAAGCTGGGCAGAGGTGCGACGGGTTGCGATGACTGCGGCTGCGATTCGATTTTCGGCACCTGCCCGGTCTGCGCGACCTGCTGGGCGACCTGGGCCGCCTGCTGTGCCGCCTGCGCGGCCTCCAACGCGGCCTGCGCGGCCGAATGCGCCGCATCCGCCACCTTCACGTGGCGCACGCCCTGCACGCCCGGCACGTTGTTCTGCACGTTTTGCGCGTCCGGCACGTCCGATTCGCCCGAATCGGCCATGGGGACCGTCTGCGTAACACTCTGCGTAGCCGATACTGCAGTGTCGGTCATCTGGACGTCCTGCACGATGCCGTACGCGTCCGAATCGCCCGAATCGGACATTGAGGATACGGAAGCCGTGGAGGCATCGGCGATCGCGTTACGGACCCGCTTGCGTGTGCCGCGCGCCAGCAACGCCTGCATCAGCGCCACGCCAACCGCGGCCGCGATCAGACCGCCGGCGAAACTTCCCGCAAGATAGCCGAGCGCGCTGCCGAAACGCTGCTCGCGCATGCCTTCCATGGTTTCCAACATCACGCCGGACATCGTCGACAGTCCGCCAAGCAAACCAAGCCCGACGCCACGGCTGACGACCTGCCGCACCCTGCGGCGCAGCCACGACGCGGTCGCCATGTATTCGGTCAGCATCGCAAACAGGAAGCAGGCGAGCATATTCGACACGAACGTGCCCACCACGAACGGCGAACCGTTCACCGACGGCAGCAGCAGGTCCGTGGCACGACGGACCCCGACGCCGACGAAGCCGCCGACGAACACCACGAGATACATCAGACCATCGGCAAGAGGGTTGAATCGCGCCTGCATGCGTTTCATCGGCGCGAGCGGAATCTGCGGCGGATGCTTGGATGCGGCGGCACCGGACGGGCGCACATCCGCGCGCGCCACTTCGGCGACGTCGATCGACTGTGTGGCGGGATTCGGCTCATCACCCGCGTTTGGCGAGTCTGCCGCCCGTTGTTCTTGCGATTCCATCACGTTCCCCTTGTACTTGGCTTTCCGCGGACAGCGTCGTTCCACCCCAGCCATACGGCAACGAGCTGGCCGCAGGTGCCGTCTTCCTAACCTTGTACGAGTCTACACGTGCATTGCAACCAAACATCGAACATGTCCGATTCGGTGGATAACTGTGGATAACTTCGGGTGGCCCTAGACGTCTACGAATGGTTATGGAAGACAGTAAGGCCGCGTCAGACGGACACGTCGCACAGCCGCCGCATCGCATGCCGTGCGTCGCTTTCGTCCTCGCCGCTGAACAGCACGACCAGATAGTCGCCGGCACGCAGCCGCGTATCGCCATGCGGCACGATCTGCCGTTCGCCGCGACGCAAGCCAATCACCAGACAGCCGTACGGCCAGCGCACGTCACGCATCAGCTTGCCGTCCGCGGTCGCGCCCATTTCCACAGGCAGTTCCATGATGCCGTTGTCGATGCGATTGGCGATTGCCGTCGTGCCGCCTTGCGCGCGCATGTACCGTTCCAGCAGCTCGCCGTAGATCGGTTTCGTACGCAGCAGGTCGGAGACGAGCAATGCGATGAACGCGACGGCGGCGACCGGCAGCATGTGCGTCAATGTGCCGGACATTTCCACGGCCAGCAGAATCGACGTGATCGGTGTTTTCACGGACGCGGCCAGCGTGCCCGTCATCACGCATACCGAGAAAATCGCCACGGAATCGGACGGCAGGTTGCCGAACTGGTGCAACGTCTCGCCGCAGATACCGCCGGCGAGTGAGCCAACCGCGAGAATCGGCATGAAAATGCCGCCGGGAGCGCCTGAACCGAAGCTGGTGGAGGTGAACAGCACTTTCGCCACGAACAGCACGCACAGCATGCCCAAGCCGACGCGCGCATGCTCGGCCATGGCGATCAGGTTCGAGCCGCCGCCGAGCACGTCAGGCAGCCAAATGCCGATTGGCAGCGCGAGTGCGATCGCGATCAAAGGGCGGCTCCATGCGGGAAGCTTGCCGTACAGCGTTTGGAAGCCGAGCAGCGAACGGTTCATCAGCGAACCAACCAAACCGGCCACCAATCCCAGCGGAATCAGCCACCCGTATTCGCCGAGCGGCAGTTGGCCGATGGTGCCGAAGTCAAGCACCGGACGCAGGCCGAAACAGTATTTCGATACGAAATCGGCGGTCAGGGACGCGGCGGTGGCGCCCATCAGAATTGCGGGCGAAAAACTGCGATGCACCCCTTCCAAAGCGAACATCATGCCGGACAGCGGTGCGCTGAACGCGGCGGACAGGCCGGCCGCGGCACCGGCGGTGACCAGATAATGCTCCTGCACGTCCTCACGTTTCTTGCCGCGCAGCCGGTGCGATAGGAACTGCGCGCCCGATGCGCCGATTTGGATGGACGGTCCTTCGCGGCCGAGCGAGAGGCCGAAGAGCGATCCGAGCAGGCCTCCGATGAAGCGAACCGGCAGAATCGTCTGCCATCGCATTTTCAGGCCGCAGATCACCACGCCGTTGGTTTGCGGAATGCCGCTGCCGCCGGCCATCGGCTCTTTTTTGACCATCCATGCGATGGCGAGCGCGGCTGCGATTGCGGCGACCGCCCACGGTGCGACCAGCCACGGGGTTTCGCGGATGCGCGCGTAGATCCAGCGCGCGGTGTCGGTGCCGTATTCGATGCCGAGACGGTAGAGGACGACGAGGAAGCCGGAAATCAGGCCGACGAGAATGCCGGCAGCGGCCATCTTCCATTTCAGGTGGTCGAATCGCGGGACCAGTTTGCTGAACCTGTCAAACCTGTCGAACCTGTCGTTAGGCGGCATTGCAGTCATCGCACTCCCCTTTTCCGTTCCTCCGCCGCGCACCCCGTCGGTGTGTATGCGGTGTGCGTCATACGCGCACGCCATCGCACGCATCATACGCAAAGTGCCGGCAGGCACAGGCCCACCGGCACTTGTCATTGACGTTCGTTACCGACGTTCATATCGACGAATCAGCCGAATCAGCTTCAGTCGATCAGCGAGTTGATCTGGATGATGTGGTCGCGCTGCGGGCCGGTGCCGATCACGGAAATGCGGCAGCCGGACAGTTCCTCAAGACGCTTGACGTAATCCTGGCAGGTCTTCGGCAGATCGTTGAAGTCGTGGATTTGGGAAATGTCCTCGTCCCAACCCGGCATGGACTCGTAAATCGGCTTCGCGGCGGCGAACTCGGCCTGGTCGGTCGGCATATCGTCGCGACGCTCGCCGTTGACGTTGTACGCCACGCACAGCGGGATTTCCTTCAGGCCGGTGAGCACGTCGAGCTTGGTGAGCACGATGTCGGTCAGGCCGTTGACCTGGGCCGCGTAACGGTTGACGACCGCGTCGAACCAACCGCAGCGACGCGGGCGACCGGTGGTCACGCCGTACTCGTGGCCTTGGGCGCGCAGCCATTCGCCGTCCTCGCCGAACAGTTCGGTCGGGAACGGGCCTTCGCCCACGCGGGTCACATACGCCTTGGAGACGCCGACCACGCGGGTGATCTTGGTCGGGCCAACGCCGGTGCCGGTGCAGGCGCCGCCGGCGGTCGGGTTGGAGGAAGTCACGAACGGGTAGGTGCCGTGGTCCACGTCGAGCATGGTGGCCTGGCCGCCTTCGAACAGCACGGTCTTGCCCTCGTCGAGCGCCTTGTTGAGCACCAGGGAGGTGTTGGCCACGTACGGCTTCAGACGTTCACCGAGCTTGAGCAGCTCGTCGGTGGTCTCGTCCACGTCGATCGGACGACGGTTGTACAGCTTGACGAGCATCTGGTTCTTCTGATGCAGGCTGGCCTCGACCTTGTCATGCAGGTGCTCCGCGTTGAACAGGTCGTGCACGCGGATGCCCACGCGGTTGATCTTGTCGGCATATGCGGGGCCGATGCCACGGCCGGTGGTGCCGATCTTGTGCTTGCCGAGGAAGCGTTCGGTCACCTTGTCGAGCACGCGGTGATACGGGGCGATGATGTGTGCGCTTTCGCTCACCAGCAGCCGGGAGCAGTCCACGCCACGGCTCTCCAGACCATCGATTTCTTCGAGCAGCACTTCCGGATCCACGACCACGCCATTGCCGATGACCGGGGTCGCGGTCGGGCTGATGATGCCGGACGGCAGCAGGTGCAGCGCATACGATTCGTCGCCGACCACCACGGTATGGCCCGCGTTGTTGCCGCCGTTGAAGCGGGCGACGTAGTCGACCTTCGTGCCGATCAGATCTGTTGCCTTGCCTTTGCCCTCGTCTCCCCACTGGGCACCGATCAAAACAATTCCAGGCATGTTGTTGCACCTCCGTGCGTACGCGATTCTGCCTTAAGCCTTGCGCCTAAAGCCTTACAAAGGTTACTCTTCACCCTCTACCGTGTCTGGGGGATGCTCACGGCTCCGGACCGACCGTAATCGGATTGCAACCGGTCCGAAAAACAGACCAGAAAACGCCCGAAAACAGTTCGAAAGACCGTTGGCTAGTTCAGCGCGCGCCCGGCACTGCCGAGCTGCTTGCATGCTTCGACCACACGCGCGGCCATCGCGGATTCAGCTTCACGACCCCAGGATCGCGGATCGTACAGCTTCTTGTTGCCCACCTCACCGTCGATTTTGAGCACCGAATCATAGTTGGAGAACATGTGACCGGCCACCGCACGGCTGAATGCGTACTGCGTATCGGTGTCGATGTTCATCTTCACCACGCCGTAGCTCACGGCCTGCGCGATCTCCTCCGGCGCGGAGCCGGAACCGCCGTGGAACACCAGGGCGAACGGCTTACCGGGAGCGACATCCAGCGAGTGCGCGGGGTCGGGCATTTCGCCGGCCTTGATCGTGAGCGCGACCGTGGTCTGGATTTCGTCGAGCAGTTCGGGGCGCAGTTTCACCACGCCCGGTTTGTATGCGCCGTGCACGTTGCCGAAGGTGAAGGCGGCCATGTAGCGTCCGCGCTCGCCGAGGCCGAGTCGTTGCGCGACGGTGATGCCTTGCGCGGGCGTGGAATACAGTTTGTCATTGATTTCGGCGCTGTGCCCGTCTTCTTCGCCACCGACCGCGCCGATTTCGATTTCCAGCACGGTGTGCGCGGCTTGGGATTTGTCGAGCAGTTCTTCTGCGATGTCGAGGTTTTCATCCAGCGGCACTGTGGAACCGTCCCACATGTGTGACTGGAAGGTCGGTTCCTGACCGTGCTTCACCTGTTCGACTTCATGGTCGAGCAAGAGGCGCACCCATTCGTCCAAATACTGTTTGGCGCAGTGGTCGGTGTGCAGGGCGATGGTGATGTTGGGGTATTTCGCCGCGACTTCGTGCGCGAAGGCTGCGAAGGCAAGCGAGCCGGTGACGCGGTCGTTGACGCGTTGCCCGGAAAAGTAGGCGGCGCCGCCTACGGAGACTTGGATGATGCCATCGGATTCCGCCTCGGCGAAACCCTGGAGTGCGGCGTTCAGGGTCTGCGTGCTGGTCACATTGATCGCGGGATAGGCGTAACCGCCGCGGCGTGCGGCGTCCAGCATTTGCGCATAACGTTCCGGCGTTGCAATAGTCATGCCTCCATTATCGCCCAACCCTATCCCACTTGTCATGTGACAACATTCGCCATCTTTCCTTTCCGCTTTCCCGACCGTCCGCTCCATATCCAGGTCACCCGCCCCACTAGGGCCATATGCCGAGCGTTTTCGTCTCATATCCCGACACTTGCGGGACCGACCAATAAACATGGCGAAACCATTGCGATCGTTCCATCGGAAGTCATAGAATATCCACCGGATCGCGCGACGAAGAGCCCAACCGGGTATTCCCGCACGGGCATGCCGCCGCACGTAGATGTTGCGACCAATACCCGCGAGGAGGCTTGATGCACCAGGTTTTCGCCATCTTCCTTCGAGACGTGAAACGCATTCTGAAGAACCCCGTGGCGCTCGTCGTCACGCTGGGTGTGGCCATCATCCCATCACTGTACGCATGGTGCAATATCCTCGCCAACTGGGACCCGTACGCGAACACGGGCAACATCCAAGTCGCTGTGGCGAACGAGGACAAGGGCACAACCTCCACGCTGGTCGGCCATCTCGACGCTGGCCAGCAGACCGTCAACCAGCTTAAGAAGAACCATCAGCTCGGCTGGCGTTTCGTTCCCAAGCAGCAAGCCATCGAAGGCGTGGAATCCGGCAAATACTATGCGGCGATCGTACTGCCGGAAGACTTCAGCTCCAGACTAATCGGCACCGTCACCGGTAAAGGCGACCGACCGTCGATCACGTACTACATCAACGAAAAGCTGAACGCGATCGCACCGAAAATCACCGATACGGGCGCGACCACGATCGACGAGCAGATCAACACCACTTTCGTTTCCAGCGTGGCCGACGCCGTGGCAAAGGAAGTGAAGGAGGCAGCGGGAGAAACCACCGGCAGCGTGAAAAGCGCGCAAAGCGACGTCATCAACGATCTGACCGACACCATCAACCAGCTCGAAACCGTCCAACAGCAGCTGCGCGACACCCGTTCCACGCTCGACAAGGCCCTCACCACCATCGATTCGGCCAAACAGTCCAACATCGCGCTCGCCTCGGAAATCACCAACTCGCTTGACACCGTCGGCAAGGCGTCCGACTTGCTGAGCGAGACGCGCACACAAACCGAACGATTCTCGAACACGCTGGTCGGAGCGCTCGACAACGGCAGCACGCAACTGTCCGGCCTGCAGGTCAACGTGAGCAATGCCACCGGCACCGTGCTCAGCGGACTGAACACCACGCAGGACGCGCTCGACCAAGTGTCCAGCACCATGCATCACGTCAACGCCACCACCGGCAATGTGCTCGACGGCGTGGAGAAGGCGTTGCAGGCCAGCCAGCTGGATCCGAACAGCCAAACGTATAAGGATCTTTCCGCGCAGCTCGCCGAAGCCCGCAAACAGCTGACGTTCCAGCAGCAGCGCATCGACGCCTTCGATCAGGACACCACGGCTGCGATCAACGCGGGGAAGAACACCGCGAACGGGTTCAACGACGATGTCACCACGCTGGCGAAGAACGGCACGGCGTCGATGGCGAGCGCACGCACGACCATCACCGGCACGGTCATGCCGAATCTCAACACCGGGCTCGATACACTCAGCCTGGCCAATGGGTCGCTGTCCGGCACGCTTACCACGCTGCAAAGCACGCTGGAACAGGGCAACGGGCTGCTCGACCAGTTGTCGCGCACCGTGACCCAAACGAACACCACCATTGCTGGCACGCAGACACAGCTCGCCAATCTCGCCAAACAGCTCAACACCACGCGCACCGATGTGGCCGCGTTGAGCAGTTCGGCGATGTTCCAGCAGCTTTCCCAAGCGCTCGGACTTGACGCGAGCGAGGTCGGCTCGTTCGTGGGCGAGCCGGTGCATTTGGACGAACAGGTCCTCTACCCGGTCAAAAACTATGGTTCCGCGGTCACGCCGTTCTACACGAATCTTGCGCTGTGGGTCGGCGGATTCGTGCTCGTCGCGATCTACAAGCTTGAAGTGGACCGCGATGAGAAGATCCGCATGTACACGCCACGCCAAGGCTATATGGGCCGTTGGCTGCTGTTCGTCACGGTCGGATTCCTGCAGGCGATCATCGCCACGATCGGCGATCTCGCGCTGGGCATCCAATGCGAGCATCCGTTCCTGTTCATCCTCGCCGGCATTTTCGCCTCGTTCGTCTACGTGAACATCATTTACGCGCTCGCTGTGGCGTTCCGGCATATCGGCAAGGCCGTCGCCGTGATTCTGGTGATCATCCAGATTCCGGGCGCGGCAGGCCTCTACCCCATCGAGATGATGCCGGAATTCTTCCGCCGTCTGAAACCGTTCCTACCGTTCACCTACGGCATCAACGCGATGCGCGGGCCGATCGGCGGCATGTATGCCAACCATTATTGGATCGACATGCTCTCGCTGTTCTGGTATCTGCCTGTGGCGCTGTTCATCGGCTTGGTGGTCCGCAAGCTGGCGTTGAACCTCAACCGCCTGTTCGACAACCGTCTGGCGGACACTGATCTGATGATCACCGAACATAACGAAGGCACGGTGGAACCGTTGCGGCTCACCGAGACCGCGCAGCAGATCGCCGAGGAGTTCCCCGAACTCGCCCGCAGACGGGCGATTCATTTCTTCCGCCTGTACCCGCGCCTGGTGCGTTGGGGATTCCTCGCGCTGGCGGTACTGCCGTTCGTGTTCCTGCTATTGCTATTCATCACGCGCATGAAGCTCGCCATGCTGCTCGGTTGGATCATTTCGATCATCGCCATCGACACGTATCTCATCGTGGTGGAGTATCTGCGCGAACGGTATGCGAATTATCTGGGCGAGGAAGCGATGAGTGCGGAAGAGTTCCGCAGCGCGATCCTGCACGAGAACCTGCTGTTCCGGCCGGGCATGCATTACAAGCCGATGCATGCCGTACGTACGAGGCTGTATGAGGCTGCGCATGGTGGTTCAGCCGGACATGCGCCTGAACATGCGGCTGGAAACACGGACGGAAATGCTGGCAGGAGTCTGCGTGAGGAGGGGAACGAACAGTGAAAATGATCTGGGGCATCTTCAAGCGGGACAT
>OGPK01001179.1_pt1 | contig 21107 bp, 19 predicted proteins | sample 1552921 | NCBI WGS metagenome assembly OGPK01 (sample SAMEA2580264, study PRJEB22360) | human gut metagenome | biome: human gut; feature: human-associated habitat; material: faeces | place: Denmark | collected 2008/2010 | reverse complement strand
AGACAGAGGCCTCTCACGCCTTTAACATCGGTTCGAATCCGGTACGGGTCACCACAAAAGCTGCCGCGACATGTGTCACGGCAGCTTTCCTTTTTCTTACAAGTGAACGTTGCAAATCCCGGCAATGTCAAGTATAATCGTGATGCATCTTCTGAAAACGGAGGTATCCCCATGAAAACCTTGTATCTGGACTGCGGTATGGGTGCAGCTGGTGATATGCTGACCGCCGCGCAGCTGGAGCTGACGCTGGATCGTGACGCGGCACTGGCGGAATTGAACGCCATCGGCATCCCCCATGTGACCTACAGTTATGAAACGGTATCCCGCTGCGGGATATGCGGCACCCATATGTCGGTGAAGGTGGACGGGCAAGAGGAATCCGACGCCATGCACCACCATCACCATCACGAGGATCACCATCACAGTGTACTGGAGCAGATCGCCCATATGGTCGGCCATCTTGCCCTGCCGGAAGCGGTGAAGCAGGACATTCTGGCAGTGTATCAGCTTCTGGCGGAGGCCGAAAGCCGCGTCCACGGCGTACCTGTCACGCAGATCCATTTTCACGAGGTGGGCACCATGGATGCGCTGGCGGACATTGCCGCCGTGTGCCTGCTGCTGCACCGGCTCGGGCCGGAGCAGATCATCGCTTCTCCCGTCTGCACCGGCAGCGGTCAGGTGCGGTGCGCCCACGGACTTCTGCCTGTTCCCGCACCGGCCACGGCGCTACTGCTGCAGGGCGTTCCCGTCTACAGCGGCACGATCCGGGCGGAGCTCTGCACTCCCACCGGCGCCGCACTGCTGAAGCATTTTGTCACCCGCTTCGGCGAAATGCCTGTGATGACGGTCAACACAGTAGGCTACGGCATGGGAACCAAGGAATTTGACACCGCCAACTGCCTTCGCGCCTTCTGGGGTGAAACGGAGAACACCGACAATCAGGTGTGGGAGCTGAACTGCAATCTGGACGACATGACGGCGGAGTCCATTGCTTTCGCCATGGAGGTACTGCTGCGGGCCGGAGCGCTGGACGTGTGGGCCGCGCCCATCACCATGAAGAAGTCCCGCCTCGGCACGCTGCTGACCGTTCTGTGCCGTCCGGCGGACAGGGAGAAAATGGCGGCGCTGCTGCTGCGCCATACCACCACCATCGGCGTGCGGGAGCATGCCTGCCGCCGGTATACGCTGTCACGCACAGCAGGCGTGACCTCCACCCCTTACGGCGACGTGCGGTACAAGACCTCTCAGGGCTACGGGGTGACGCGGACGAAATACGAATACGAGGATCTGGCCCGGATCGCCGCTGACCACAAGCTTTCGCTGGCGCAGGTACAGGCCATACTGAAGGATATTCAACCGGAATAACAAGCAAACCCGTGAGACACGTTTGTGTCTCACGGGTTTGCTTGTTATCTCAGCCGATATTGATATCCGCCACAGAATAGACGGCGGCCTTGCCGCTCATCTTGATGCGGTCGCCCATCTGGGTGCAGTACAGGATGCCGCCTCTGGGGCTGGCCTGATAGGCCACCAGGCTGTCCTTGCCCAGCGCCTTCACCCAATAGGGCACGATGTGGCAATGGCCGGAGCCGCAGACGGGATCCTCCGCCACATTACACTTGGGGGCGAAGCTGCGGGACACACAGTCCACATCCTTGCCCGGCGCGGTGGCGTGCAGCAGCAGACCGTCCAGTGCCCGCACCTTCTCCTGATCCACCGTCATACGGCGCACCGTCTCCTCATCGTCAAACACGCACAGCAGGTCGCGGCCCATATAGGCGGCTTTTGGCATAGCGCCGTTCATGGCGTCGGCCATAGCCTGCGTCACCGGAACGCTTTTCAGCTCGTAGGCGGGGAAATCCATCTCATACAGGTCGCCCCGGCGCACCACCGTCAGGTCGCCGGACAGGGTGGTAAAGGTGATCTCCGTCAGCTCCGGCGCCACAAAGGTCATGATGGCGCAGGCCGTACCCAGCGTGGCATGACCGCACAGGTCGATCTCGCCGCCGGGGGTGAACCACCGCAGATGGTACTTCTCCCCCTCCTTCACGGCAAAGGCCGTTTCGGACAGGTTATTCTCGATGGTAATGGCCATCATGGTCTTTTCATCCAGCCAACGATCCATCACACAGATGGCGGCGGGATTGCCCGCAAACACATGGTCGGTAAACGCGTCAACAACATACTGGCGCATGAGAAATCACTCCTTCTTTTTTTGTGACAGCCACAGTATAACACACTCTTAACACACCCGCAACCGCCGTTTTCGCCGTTACGCCTGCGCTTTCCGGCACTCGTCGGTGATCTCCCGCTTCAGCTGCTGCATCTGCGGAGCGCTCAGGTCGCGGGGGTACAGCTCGCCCGACAGGTCGAATTCCCGAACGGTGCTGTCCGAATGCATGACGATGATCTTCTGGCCCAGCAGCACCGCTTCGTCCAGCTGATGGGTCACCAGAATGATGGTGCGGGGCATTTTCTGCTGGATGCCCAGCAGCTGGGTTTGCAGCTCCTCCCGCGTCAAAAAGTCCAGCGACGCGAAGGGCTCGTCCATCAACAGCAGCTCCGCCTGCCCCGCCAGCACTCTGGCAAGGCCCAGCCGCTGCTTCATGCCGGTGGACAGCTCCACCGGGGTCAGGTCGGCATAGTCCTCCAGCCCTACCAGCCGGACAAAATCCCGCGCCTTTTCGTAGCGCTCCTCCGGCGTCTTGCCTACGCCGCAGGCCATGGCCACGTTGCGCTGCACGTTCGTCCAAGAGATCACATAGGGCTCCGGACTGAGCATGGCGCTGTGCCAGCCCTCCGGCATCGCGATCTCTCCCGCGTCCGGCTGCTCCTTCCCCGCCAGCAACTTCAGCAGCGTGCTTTTTCCGCAGCCGCTGCGCCCCACGATCACCGTCAGCTGTCCCACCGGAAAGGACAGTGACAGATCCTTCAGCACCTGCCGCGTGCGGCTCTCGCGTGTCTGTCCGGTCAACACCACCTCCGTGCTGTAGGAGGTATAGGATTTATCCACATGCTTCAGCGTTACTGCATCCATATCATTGCCTCATTTTCTCAAATTCGGTTGCTATTGTACCAAATCCCCGCCGAAAATACAAGCCCGGCCGCAGAAGCGAAAAACGCCTGTCCCCCTTGCATCCAGAAAAAAATTTTTTTGCAAAAAACGTGCACATTTCTTCCCCGCTTTTCATTGTTAAAAAAAACACATTCTCTACTTTTTGGAACTTTTGCACAATTTTATTCATCTTCATCTATCTAAATCGCCGAAGAAAAAGGTTGACAATTGCCAAATTCTGCGGTACATTATTGCAATATTTTACAAAGGAGGTCCCTACGCATGATCGTACATTACAACCTTTTGAAGCTGACAAGAAACGCGGATGTGACCGAAATTTATTTCCGCTGCCGCAAGATCTACGCAGAGCTGGAGCTGGCGCTCCCCTTCCTGCACAACGCAGAAGTATACCGCTGCGAGACAGCACGAGATTCCAATGCGGATATCATGATGGCCGTCCATCTGGACGGACCGGAATATTTGAACGACTTTCTCCATCACCCAAAGTATCTGGCGCTGGTGGACGATATCAAGGACTATGTGATGGACTCTATGGCCTTCGACGGAAAAGAAGCCTGCTGAAACAGCATAATGGCAAAAAAGTACCCAGATGTGATCCGGGTACTTTTTTATCGGTTCAGCCGTGGCCCTCGGCGGCGAGCACTGTCGAGGTATAGCGCATGAGCTTTCCCTTATCATATCGACGAAGCCATTCACTGTCAAGAATGATTCGACAAGGCCCTTGCGAAATCCGGCAATATCCCACAAGCCATTTGCAGCACGACACAGGAAATATGATTTTGGCGCTGCTGCTTTTGTCTTGGAGCCGCTTTTTATTATCGCGCAAAAGGAGGATAATTGGTCAAATTTTCTCTCTTTTCTCTTACTTTTTCCTCAAAATTTTGTCACTTTTGTTTCGCTTTACACTTGCATTTTTTCCCGTCTTGTGATATGTTACAGTCATGAAGTTGGTGAACTTAAACCACCCGTAAATCGAAAAATCAGGAGGTAATTTACGATGAAGAAACTTGCTATGTTTGCCGCCGGCGTGCTGTTCGGCACCGCCGGTATCAAGCTGCTCAGCAGCAAGGACGCCAAGAAGGCCTATACCCACACCACCGCCGCCGTGCTGCGGGCCAAGGACAGCGTGATGAAGACCGTCACCACTGCCCGCGAGAACGTGGAGGACATCTACTCCGACGCCAAGGCCATCAACGAGCAGCGCGCCGAGGACGAGGCCGCCGCCGTTGTGGAGGACACTTCCGAGGAAGAAGCCACCGCTGAATAACCATGAAATGCACAATTCTCCATGAATCCGCCGGGCGTCTGCGGGTGCATATGCAGTGCGCCCGGATGACGCTGCATCAGGCGGACGTACTGGAATACTATCTGCGCAATGTGCCCGGCGTAACGGAGGTCAAGGTCTATGACCGGACGCAGGACGCCGTGGTGCTTTATTCCGCGCAGCGCGGCGCAGTCATCGCCGCGCTGGCCGCTTTCTCCTTTCCCAAGGCCGAGACTATGGATCTGGTGCCGGAGCACACCTCCCGCGCTTTGAACCGGGAGTTTGAGGACAAGCTGGCCATGACCGTCATGCGGCGGTGCATCTCCAAGCTGTTCCTGCCGGTGCCCATCACCACGGCGCTGTCTATTCTCCGCTCGGTGAAGTACATCAAGGAGGGACTGAAAGCGCTGTGGCACGGCAAGCTGTCCGTGGCAGTGCTGGATGCCACCGCTGTGACGGTGTCCATCGCACGGGGTGACTTCTCCACCGCCGGGTCGGTCATGTTCATGCTGCGGCTGGGCGAGATACTGGAGGAGTGGACTCACAAGAAATCCGTGGCCGATCTGGCCGGAGCCATGAGCCTGAACGTGGATCATGTATGGCTTCAGGTGGGCGATACCGAGGTACTGACCCCCATCTCCGACATCAAGGCGGGCGACTGCGTGATCGTCCGTACCGGTAGCCTGATCCCGCTGGACGGCAAGGTGGTATCCGGCGAGGCTATGGTGAATCAGGCCTCCATGACCGGCGAATCCATGCCTGTTCCCAAGCGGCCCGGCAGCTATGTCTATGCCGGAACCGTGGCCGAGGAGGGCGAATGCGTTATCTGCGTGGACAAGGCGTCCGGCGGCGGCCGGTACGACCGCATCGTTCACATGATCGAGGAGTCGGAAAAGCTGAAATCCACCGCTGAGGACAAGGCCGCCCGTCTGGCCGACCGTCTGGTGCCCTATACGCTGGGCGGCACGGCGCTGACCTATCTGCTGACCCGCAACATCACCAAGACGCTGGCGGTGCTGATGGTGGACTTCTCCTGCGCGCTAAAGCTGGCCATCCCCATCGCGGTGCTGTCCGCCATGCGGGAGAGCACCAGCCACCACATCTCCGTCAAGGGCGGATGTTTTCTGGAGGCCGTGTCAAAGGCCGACACCATCGTGTTCGACAAGACCGGCACCCTCACCTACGCCACCCCCAAGGTGGCCCAGATCATCACCTTCGGTGACTACAAGGAGCCGGATATGCTGCGGCTGGCCGCCTGCCTTGAGGAGCACTATCCCCACTCCATGGCCAATGCCGTGGTGGAGGAAGCCAAACTGCGTGGTCTTTCCCACGAGGAGTACCATTCTCAGGTGCAGTACGTGGTGGCCCACGGCATTTCCAGCATGGTCGAGGGCAAATCGGTGCTGATCGGCAGCGCCCACTTCGTATTTGAGGACGAGGGCTGCCATATCCCGGAGGGTGAGCAGGAGAAATTCGACAACCTGCCGGAAGCCTATTCCCACCTGTACCTGTGCATCGCCGGAGAGTTGGCCGCCGTGATCTGCGTCTACGATCCGCTGCGGAAGGAAGCCCGCGCCGCCGTAAAGGCGCTGCATGACTGCGGCATCTCCAAGGTAGTGATGATGACCGGCGACAACCGCAAGACCGCCGAGGCCGTGGCCCGGCAAGTAGGCGTAGACGCCGTGTTCGCGGAGGTTCTTCCGGAGGACAAGGCCGCCTTTATCCGCGAGGAAAAGGCAAAGGGTCGCACCGTCATCATGGTGGGCGACGGCGTGAACGACTCCCCTGCCCTGTCGGAAGCCGACGCGGGTATCGCCATTTCCACCGGCGCCGCCATCGCCCGTGAGATCGCCGACATCACCATCGCGTCGGAGGATCTGTTCGAGTTGGTGACGCTGCGGAAGCTCAGCGAGGCGCTGATGGTCCGTATCCACCGGAACTACCGGTTCATCGTGAGCTTCAACTTCTCGCTGATCGTGCTGGGCGTGGCAGGCATTCTGCCGCCTACCACCTCCGCCCTGCTGCACAATATGTCCACGCTGGGCATCAGCCTGAAGAGCATGACCAATCTGCTGCCCGACGGCGAAAAAAAGTAAGTACATACGAAAAAAGACCTTCGGCACTGCCGAAGGTCTTTTTTTCATGTCATACGGTTTTCTTTTTATAGCCGCAGTCGCAGTACGGCCCGCCGGATGCCAGCGTGTACTGCCGCACGAAATTCGTCACGCCGCCCGCCTCGCTCATGGTGTAGTCCAGATGTCACATGGCCGGGGTCAGATCGTACAGGCCCAGCTTTTTCAGCAGCGTACAGATGCCGCACTGGGTGAACCGGCCCTCGTAGCCGCCGTCAGCGCCGAACCAGACGGTGTCTCCGGTAAAGAGATACTTGTCATCGATGAGATACACCATGTGTCCCCAGGTATGGCCGGGGACAAGGAAGCACTCAATTTTAATGCCGTCGATATCCATGCTCTGACCGTCCCGCAGCAGCACCTTTTCATTGTTGATGATCACCTGCGGCAGCTTGTACAGATGATAGATGACCTTGCGGCGGGTTTCGCCGGTCAGATACTTGTTCTCTGTCTCGCCTATGTACAGCGTGGCGTCCCGGAACAGACCGGGACTGTCGGCCTCCACCGCACCCACGTGGTCGGTGTCCTGATGGGTAATGAGAATGTGGCGGATGGACTTGGGGTCGATGCCCAGCCAGCCCATTTTCTCCGCCAGCCGGTCATAGTTGTACCCGGCATCGATCATGATGGTGGCATCGCCCTTCCGGTAAAAGAAGATGTTGGCCACCCACTCCCGCACACAGGCCACATTCTGGTCGATCCAACCGGTATTCAGCGGCTTGAAGATCTCCTTGCCGCGATACATCCGGCTCATTTCCTTTCGCTGGAACTCTGTCGCTTTCTTTGACATGGCGTCACCCTCCTGTCTATGTTTCCGGCGATTAGCGCCGTCTAACTCTTAGTCAAAAAGAAGCGATTAGCGCTATCTAACCATTGGTGCTATTGTAATTCCCACGACGAAAAATGTCAAGGCAGCCACAGCATGCAGCAGGCAAAACTTTGTTCAAACGTGCCGGAATGGTGAAAAACTAGGCAATTCCCCCTCAAGTGAACAAAAACTGTTCATCGGGTGTTTTCTGTCCATTGAAAAAACACGGTCATCGATGTATGCTTTCCTCATCAAGAAGAAAACATAAAGCAATGAACTTACAGGAGGTTTTACTATGTATTATTCCAGTGGTAATTATGAAGCGTTTGCCCGCCCCAAGAAGCCGGAGGGCGTGGATCAGAAATCCGCCTATATCGTGGGCAGCGGCCTTGCGGCCCTGACCGCCGCCTGCTATCTGGTGCGGGACGGCCAGATGAAAGGTGAGCACGTCCACATTCTGGAGAAGGGCAACCTGCCCGGCGGCGCCTGCGACGGCTATAAGTTCGAGAATCTGGGCTACGTCATGCGGGGCGGCCGGGAAATGGACAACCATTTCGAGGTCATGTGGGATCTGTTCCGCTCCATCCCCTCCATCGAGACGGAGGGCGTCAGCGTGCTGGACGAGTACTATTGGCTCAACAAGGAGGATCCCAACTACTCCCTGTGCCGCGCCACCGTCAACCGCGGGCAGGATGCCCACACCGACGGCAAGTTCAATATCTCCGACAAGGGCGCTATGGAGATCATGAAGCTGTTCTTCACCCCCAACGAGGACTTGCAGGACAAGAAGATCACCGACTTCTTCGATGACGAGGTGCTGAACTCCAACTTCTGGCTGTACTGGCGCACCATGTTCGCCTTTGAGAACTGGCACAGTGCGCTGGAGATGAAGCTCTATATCCAGCGGTATATCCACCACATCGGCGGACTACCCGACTTCACCGCCCTGCGCTTCACCAAGTACAACCAGTATGAGTCCATGATCCTGCCCATGGTGAAGTATCTGGAGAGCCACAATGTCCAGTTCCACTACGGCGTGCAGGTCACCAACGTGGAGTTCGACTGCTCTGACCCGAAGCACAAGCTGGCCAAGCGCATCGACATCATCGAGAACGGTGAGGCCGGCGGCATCGACCTGACAGAGAACGATCTGGTGTTCATTACCAACGGCGGCTGCGTGGAGAACTCCTCCATGGGCAGCCAGGACAAGCCCGCCGCCTACAACACCGAGCTGAAGGAGGGCGGCGGCTGGGATATGTGGCGCAAGATCGCCGCCCAGGATCCCTCCTTCGGCCATCCCGACAAGTTCTGCCATGATCCCGAGCAGACCAACTGGATGAGCGCCACCGTGGAGACGCTGGACCAAAAGATCATCCCCTATATCAAGAACATCTGCAAGCGGGATCCCTTCACCGGCCATGTGGTCACCGGCGGCATCGTCACCGTGAAGGACTCCAGCTGGCTCATGAGCTGGACCATCAACCGCCAGCCCCAGTTCCGGGATCAGCCCAAGGATCACTGTCTGGTGTGGGTGTACTCCCTGTTCACCGACAAGCCCGGCGACTACGTGAAGAAGCCCATGCGTATGTGCACCGGCAAGGAGATCTGCATGGAGTGGCTGTACCACATCGGCGTGCCGGAGGATCAGATCGCCGATCTGGCGGAGAACAGCGCCAACACCGTGCCGGTCATGATGCCGTATATCGACGCGTTCTTCATGCCCCGCGCTTACGGCGACCGGCCTAACGTGGTGCCTGACGGCAGCGTGAACTTCGCCTTCCTGGGCCAGTTTGCCGAGACACCCCGCGACACCATCTTTACCACTGAGTATTCCATGCGCACCGGTATGGAGGCCGTGTACACCCTGCTGAACGTGGATCGCGGCGTGCCGGAGGTCTGGGGCAGCGTGTATGATGTCCGCGACCTGCTGAACGCCACCGTGAAGCTCCGCGACGGCAAGAAGGCCACCGACATGGAGATGGGTCTGGTGGAGAAGCTGGCCGTGAAGAAGGCGCTGGACAAGCTGGAGGGCACCGACATTGAGAAGCTGCTGAAGGAATATCACGTGATCTAAGCTCATTTACGCGAAAAAACGGTACGCTTTGCGTACCGTTTTTTTGCGCTTACAGCGCCTTGGTATAGCGCCGGATGGCAAAGATCGTATAGACCGCCGTCAGCAGCTCCGTGACCGGCATGGCGAACCACAGGGAATCCGGGCCGGTCAGCACCGGCAGCAGCAGGATCAAAATGCCGCTGATGACCAGTCCCCGCGCCACTGAGACTATCAGCGCCGCCCGTGGCTGCATGATGGACTGGAAGTAGTAGGTAGAGAAGATATTGAGGGGCAGCAGCAGGAAGGACAGTGCGTAGACCCGGATGATGGCCGGGGCGATCGCCAGTATCTCCGGCGTAGGGCTCATGAATACCCGGATATAAAGGTTGGGTGCGGCAAAACTCAGCGCCGTCCAGAATAACGCGAAGGCCGCCGTGGTGTACAGGGCCAGCCGCAGCGTCTCACGGATGCGGCTTCCCTTCCCCGCGCCGTAGTTGGTGGAGATGATGGGCTGCACCGCCTGTCCCACGCTGTAGGCGCAGCACTGGACAAAGGTGCTGACATTGATGATGGGGCCGTACACCGCCAGCGCATCGCTGCCCAGATAGCGCATGATCTGGCGGTTGAACAGCACCGTCAGGATACCCATAGCCACATCAATGAAGAACGAGGAAAAGCCCGACACCGTGATCTCCCACAGCTTGCGGGGCAGCCGCTCCACCCGCACCAGCCGCAGCGTGTTCCGGCGGCGCAGAAAATGGGTCATCAGCACCAGAAAGGAAATAACAGAGCCGATGGCCGTGGCCAATCCCGCGCCGTAGATGCCCATATCGCAGGGGAACACGAAGAAGTAGTCGCCGAACACGTTGAAAATACCGCCGGACAGCACGCCCAGTGTGGCAAGGCCCGGATCGTCGTCGTTCCGCAGGAACGCCGCCAGCATCTGGTTAAACAGGAAGAAGGGGAACACATACTTGATGGGGACAAGATACCGCTGAGCCAGCGCCAGCAGCGATTCGTCCGCACCGAAGAAGGTCAGCAGCGGTCTTTCAAAAAACAGCAGTCCCAGCCATGCCAGCACCGCCAGCAGCACGGAGCCGATCACGGCGGCGGTGAAATACTGGTTCTCTCCGCCGTCGCCGCAGGTACTGCTGCCCCGCCAGGCGCTGAAGATGACGCTGCCGCCGATACCGGTCAGCAGGCCGAGGCTGTAGATCACGTTCCACACCGGTGCCACCACCGCCAGAGCCGCCGTGCCATCCGGCCCCTGATACTGGCCCACCATGGCCATATCCACCATGCCGTAAATGCTGGAGATCAACGCACTGCCAAAGGCGGCGGACAAGTATTTGAAGTACAAAGGCTTGATCTTACCGTTGAGAAGATCCATACTCGTTCACTCTCCTTTTCCATGAATACGCAAAAAAGCCGGACAAGGACAGGCATCTCAGCCTGCGCCTTATCCGGCTGCCGTTTCTCTGAACGACTCGCCCTCCGAGCGATCAAGCGGTATGGTAGCATATGCCCCGGGAAATGTCAAGAGGCAGTTTCTTGGCAGAATGCATCCCACGCGCACTTCTTTACAGATTCTTAACTCGACTGACCGGTGGTTTTCTGGTATACTATCCTCAATTTACAACAAAGGAGGAGTCGCGTTTATATGGATACTGACGGCGGTGACTATCCGGGTAATCATCTGAACTGCCATCTGTTTTTGCCAGCATATCTGCGCTGCGTCTCGTGGGGCAGACGTGCTTTTTTGCGCTTATAGCGACATTTTCATCTACTAACACAAGGCAAACAGACGACAGAAAAGGAGTTACTTATATTGTCAACCACAACTTGTATCGTTATCATGGCGGTATGTCTGGCGCTTTCCGCCTATTGTTCGGCCACGGAAACGGCCTTTTCCTCCGCCAACACCACCCGACTGCGGACGCTGGCGGAAAAGGGCAGCGGCAACGCGGCGCTTGCGCTGAAGCTGCTGGAGCAGTATGACCGGCTGCTGTCCACCATTCTCATCGGCAACAACATCGTCAACATCGCCACCGCCTCTATCGGCACGGTGCTGTTCGTCCGACACTACGGCGACGCGGGCGCTACCATCTCCACCGTGGTGGTGACGGTGGTGGTGCTGATCTTCGGCGAGATATCCCCCAAGAGCATTGCCAAGGACTGCGCGGAAAAATGCGCCATGCTGTCGGCTCCCATTCTGCGGGTGCTGATTTGGGTGCTGATGCCCCTGAACCTGCTGTTCTCCCTGTGGAAGAAGCTGCTGGCCAAGGTGTTCCGCCTGAACACCGACAGCAAAATGTCCCAGGAGGAACTGCTGATGCTGGTGGACGAGGTGCAGCAGGACGGTAGCATCGACCGGGACGAGGGCGAGCTGCTGAAAAACGCCATCGGCTTTTCCGAGCAGGAGGCGCAGGACATCCTCATTCACCGGGTGGATCTGGCGGCGCTGCCCGTCACCGCCAGCAAGGAGGAGGTGGCGGCGCTGTTCACCCAGACCAAGTATTCCCGGCTGCTGATCTATCAGGATTCCATCGACCATATTCTGGGCACGGTACATCAGAAGGACTTCTATGTAGGCTGCGGTGTAACGGATCAACCGCTGTCGGATATTATCTCTCCGCCGGTGTTCGCGCTGGAGAATGAGCCCATCCGGGCGCTGCTGAAGAAGCTCCAGCAGGCCAAGACCCATGTGGCGGTGGTGGTGGACGAATACGGCGGCACCTGCGGCATCGTTACCATGGAGGACATTCTGGAGGAGCTGGTGGGCGAGATCTGGGACGAGCACGACGAGGAGGAGGTGTTCCTCCGGAAGATCGCGCCGGACACATGGCTGGTAGACGCGGGCATGGACTTTGACGACTTTGCCGAGTTCTTCCAGCTGAAAACCGATTCCGAGATGGTGTCCGTCAGCGGCTGGGTGATGGAGCAGTTCGGCCGTGTGCCGGAAGCTGGCGATTCCTTCGTCTTTGAAAACCTGACCGTCCGGGTCACAAGGGTGGAAAACCACCGCATTGAGGAGATTCAGGTGACGCGGGAGGAGTCCGCCGAACCGGATAAAGAAAATTAACGTACAGGGCCTGTATGCGGAGGCATACAGGCCCTGTTAGCTTGCCTTTTGCTGTCAGTGTTGCTGATAGTCATTGTTATATTCTATAGCTTTACTTTTCTTGTTAAAAGTTCTACGATATAGTCACAAAAACAAAAGAACCCAAAAACACCAAAATAAAAAACACTTCAAGGAGGAATTTACCATGAAGAACATCAATACCTACATCCTGACCGCTATCGTTTCTCTAATCCTGGTGGTTGCCACCTCTTTCCTGATGACTGCTGCTGACGAGCCCATCCGTCAGGCCGGTTACTATCTGCCTGTGGTGTTCGGCGCTGTGGCTGCCTGGGCTGCCGGTAAGGCTGGTCTAAATATCAACCCCCGCCGCAGCGCTCATGCCGCCGCGTAAGTTGACTGCAAGCCATCTGTTTTCTCTCTGAAATCTCTATATAGTAAGGCCGGGACGGTACACGCCGCCCCGGCCTTACTTTGTCTCAATGAGTTTGCAAACTCCCCTTAAACAAAACGGGTGAAAATTTGGAAAGGTGTACCTTTGCAAATCGCAAGGGCACACCTTTCATAAAACAAGTATACAGGAATTTGTTGATATTTCAAGGATAAAGTGAGCGGTTTGATGTAGAAAATCTGAGTTTCAAATTGTACACATTTCAAACTTGTTGTACAAAGAGGAGAGAGCATGAAGAAATTTATAGATAACTTAGTCGGTGTGGTAGTACTGGTTTTGGTGGCGTATCTTGTTGCTAAGAATTTGTTTAATATAAACATAAAGAATCCTTTTACGGGAAAATCAGAGGTTCCGGAGTCGGTGGTTGAGGAGAATATTCCCAACATGGTTGATGACATAGGCTACAAGTATATGCACGACGAACCTGTACCCTATACATGGAAGATGACGCACCATCCTGATCGGGAACGGCATCAGGATGTAGTCGATGTAGATTTAATTTACACTGGAGATTTCGGTTCCATTACATATCGCCAAACGCAGACCTATCAGTACTATAAAGACAATGACATTTGGATGGACGAAGACCGTGAAGAGGTCTTCATACAGGATGTGCAATGGGATTATGATAGCATCTATGCGGAAATCAATAACAAGACTTTTGTGAGCAGACTGGAAGACTCTAAATGGGGAGACGATTATGAATCTTCCATAACATTTTCAGACTTGGACATGGACTCGCGAACGGTTACGGTTACTTATCGTATTGATGACCTCGACTATGGGGATTTATCATTTATTAGGGATGTGAATACCCTTGAGCGATTGGAAAGCATCAGCGGAAGTAAAGTGGGTTCAATAGAATATATAGAAGATAAAGGGTACTTTGAAGTGACAGTTTATGCTTCGTGTAGGCTTGAATATAATGGGGGAAGTAACGCGCTTAACATCGGATTTACGCTGCGGCCTACAGAGTTCTCGTTCTTTCCTTCGTGGTAGCCAATATGCCCATGAAAATTGGTATTTATTGCATGGTACGTGTAGTCTGCTTAGATCAACGGGAATACATGTTCGAGAACTTTGAGGAAAACCACGTGCTGCTGCGGCCCGGTGCCAAGGTGACCCAGTTCTATGCCGACGGCGTGGACTACGCGCTGGCGGACGGCACCACCGGCTCTCTGCGGGGTTATGACAACATCGTGCTTGCCATGGGCTCCCGCTCCAACACCGCCCTGAAGGAAACCGCTGAGAAGATGTCCGGTCAGGTGCTGGTGATCGGCGAGGCCGCAAAGGCTCCCGGCAACGCGGTTCTGGCCACCGGCGACGCGCTGGAAGCGGCGCTGAAGATCTGACCTCCCTATCAATCAGTCATCTGTTTTTCTCCCCCCTCCCTATCATACGGCAAGAGCGGCACACGTGGTGTGCCGCTCTTGCCGTATTCTATACAAAGCCGCAACATGGCGGCGAAAGCCTTATCCCAACCCCCGCGCCGCGATAACGTTGATATCGGTGGTGCGGTAGGCCTCCGGAGCAAACCCGGCGCGCAGCGCCGCCGGAACATGGCTGACGCCGTTGATGTAGCGGTACGCCCCATTGATGCGGCCCACGAAATTGTAAACGGTCTTCCACTGTCCGCCGGCATCCTGCAACTCCAGCTTCAGGGCATAGAGTCCGTCGTTGATCCTGTCGATATGCTGAATGCGGTAATCCTGAATGGCGCAGCCGGAGCGGACATACAGCGTCCTGTGGTCGTCGGGAGAATACAGCTCTGTGGCCTCAAAATGGCAGTATTCCACCGCCTTTTCGATCCCCTCCGTCCGGAAGGTATGCAGGTATTGCTCCGCGTACCGCTCCACAGCCCGCAGTTCTCCGCCGCAGCCCGGCAGACACAGCAGCATGACCATCACCAACAGCACCAGCAACGCTCTCCGTTTCATAAACAAGCTCCTTTCCCGCTCTGCAAGCTTTCCTACCACCATTGTATTGCGCCGCTTCTATCCTGACAACCGACGGTTGGTTGAGTTTTACCCCTCTACTATATATAGACGCCGTTTTGGGAAAAAAGTTTCCTTATTTCGGAAATTATTTGCCGGAAATTTCGATTGCTATGCCAGAATACCGGACTCACGGCAGCAATCCCGCAATGCCTGCACCACCTGCCGCACGCTGTCCGTCAGATACTTGTTTTTGTGGTGCGCCAGATAATACCGGCGGAAAAACGCGCCATCCGCCACAGAAAGCTCCTTCAGCGTTCCCTCCCGCAGTGCCTCCGCCGTCAGGGAGCGGGGCAGGATGGTCACGCCCTGCCCCTCCTTAGCGCAGCTCAGCAGCGCATAGGTGCTGGAGCTGTCCAGAAAGGCGGATACTGTGAGTCCCGCCGCGCCAAATACTGTGCCGATGCTGTCCCGTGTGCCGCTGCCCTTTTCCCGCAGCAGCAGCCGCTCTCCTGCCAGCTCCTCCAGCGTGATGCTGTTCCCCGAACGGTGATCCGGACGGCAGACCACCGCCATCTCTTCCTTGCCCAGCGGAACGGTACGCAGCGCCTCCAGCCCTTTTACATTGTCGATCACGGCAAAGTCCAGCTCGTTCCGCAGCAGCATTTCCTCGTTTTCCCGCGTGTTGGTCACAAACGCCCGCACGGTGATATGGGGCAGCTGCTCCCACAAACGCCGCAGGAGCGACGGCAGCACCGTCTCGCCAAAGGTAACGTGAACACCGAAGCGGCAGCTTCCCCGGTGCCGCGCTTCCTGCAATACCTGCACGGACTCCGCGTACTGAGAGAGGATCGTATCCGCGTATTGCAGCAGCGTTCTTCCGGCTTCCGTGATGTAAATGCGGCGGTTCATCCGCTCAAACAGCTGCACGCCGTAAAAATCCTCCAGCTCCCGCACAGCCAGACTGACCGCCGGCTGGGTCATGTTCAGGTGCTCTGCCGCCAGTGTGATGCTCTCCGTCTGGCAAACCGCCCGGAAAATCGTCAAATGCCGCAGTTTCATGGTTATTCACCTCTATGTATAATTAAAATCATATGTATTTTATTATAACATACGAATTGAAGAATGCAACAAAGATGTTTATAGTAGGTACAGATAATAGTGAGAGGAGTGACCATTTTGAAGAAAGAGAAAACCTCTCTGTGGCTGCTGTTCTGGACGTTCTCGAAAATGGGCGTTATGACCTTTGGCGGCGGGTACGCCATGCTGCCCATTTTGCAGCGGGAGGTCATCGACAACAGGGGCTGGGCCACGGAGGAAGAACTGATGGACTACTTTGCCATCGGCCAGTGTACCCCCGGCATCATCGCGGTAAATACCGCCACCTTTATCGGCCAGAAGCTGCGGGGCGTTGCAGGCGGCATCACAGCCACGCTGGGCGTGGTGTTCCCTTCTCTGGTCATCATCTCCCTGCTGGCAGGATTGATCACCAGCTTCTCCCATCTGACATGGGTGCAGGACGCCTTTTCCGGCGTGCAGGTTTGCGTCTGCGTGCTGATCTTTAACGCCGTGGTGAAGCTGCTGAAAAAGTCCGTGATCGACAAGCGGACAGCCGGTATCTTTCTGATCGTGCTGGTCGGCGGCGTGGCTCTGAACATCTCCCCGGCGTGGTTCGTAGTGGCGGCCGCTGTGGCAGGCGTGATCCTGAAGAACTGGGAGGCGAGAAGCAAATGAGTCTGTATCTGAAGCTGTTCTGGGAGTTTTTCAAGGTTGGCCTGTTCGCTGTCGGCGGCGGCATGGCCACGCTCCCGTTTCTGAAGGAGATCGGAACCGCCACCGGCTGGTACACCTACACGGAGCTGATGAACATGCTGGCGGTTTCCGAATCCACACCCGGCCCCATCGGCATCAATATGGCCACCTATGTGGGCTTCACGGTGGGCGGCGTTCCCGGCGCGGTGATCGCTACGCTGGGCGAGGTGACGCCCTCCATTATCGTGATCCTGATCGTGGCTGCCATGCTGAAAAAATTCCGGGACAGCCGTCTGGTAGCCAACGCCTTTTACGGTCTGCGCCCGGCCTCCACCGGACTGATCGGCGCGGCCTGCGTCACGGTGGTGCTGGAGGTGCTGACCAGCATCACCGTCCAATCCCCGTCCGGAAGTCTGCTGAACACCTTCCAACTGGCGCAGGGCACAGGGCTGCTGAATGTGCGGGGGCTGCTGCTGGCGGCGGTGCTGCTGGTGCTGACAAACTGGGTAAAGCCCACGAAAAACCTGCAGCCCATCGTTTTCATCCTGTTCTCCGCCTTGGTGGGTATTATCGTAAAATAACCGCATCTGCGCAAAACCGCCGCCCGACGCAATGTCAGGCGGCGGTTTTGCGTTTTTTATTTTGAGACGTCCCCCCCTTTTCAGTGGTCTGTCCCCTGCCGCAGCTGTAAATCTTTCTTGAATTTTTTCAAAGAATAGTTGCTTTTTTCCGGAAATTGCACTATGATAGGCTTTACGTCTGCAAAATTTGACAAAATACCTCTTCTTGTGGAAGAAACTCTCAATGGGAGAAGCATATGCTGGAAACTAAAACCAACACCATATCCGCATCGAGTACAGATCAGGCGTCTGAGCAGACGCCTGAGACGGCGCAGAGCCTGCGCCGTGGCCTTTGGAAAACATGGCTGGGCAGCCTGCTGCTGTTCTGCTGCGCCAGCGTCTATGTGGAGCTGTGCCTGCACCTGTGCGTCTATCACTCGCTGGACAGACGGGTGGTCTATCTGATCCTGTTCGGCCTGCTGGGCGGCGTGGTCTGCTCGCTCTTGACCTCCTATCTGCCGAAGATCCTCCGGCAGATTGTGGGAACACTTTTGATCACCGCGCAGGTGCTGTTTGCCGAGGTGCAGCTGGTCTATCATGCCATCTTCGGCAACCTTATGCCCATCAGTCAGGTCAGCATGGGCGAGAATGTCATCATCAACTTTAATTCTCAGATCCTGTACGGCATCAGCAAGAACCTGCTGCCCATCCTTCTGTTGCTTGTTCCGCTGATCGCCATGATCCTGTGTCTGGCGCTGCGGAAGGTGCGGGTGCTCACGCTCCGGCTCCGCTGGAAGCAGGCGCTGGCCACGCTGGGGATACTGCTGACGCTGCTGCTGGTGACAGCGGGGATCATGTACGCCGGCCGCAGCAAGCCCTTTTCGGTGTATAAGATCTTCACCAGCGTAAACACCTCCACCGACAGCAGCTATAAAAACGTGGGCATGCTGGCCACCACGGTGCAGGAGCTGCGCTACATGGTTTTCGGCAGCCAGCGGGGCGTTGTCATCACGCCGTCCTCGCTGGGAACCAGTCCCATCAAACGAACCTACAGCAGTAATTCCTACAACGTCATAGAGGGCATTGATTTCGCGGAGCTGGCCGCATCCACCGACAACGCCATGCGCAAGACCACGGACGAATATCTGGCGCAGGCAGTCCCTACCCGGAAGAACAACTACACCGGGCTCTTGAAGGACTATAACCTTATCACCATCTGCGCTGAAAGCTTCTCTCCCTGGTTCATCAGCCAGGAGCTGACGCCCACCCTGTACAAGCTATCCCACACGGGCATCATCTTCGAGAATTACTACGGCACATTCCAGTCCGTTACCACCAACGGGGAATACACCATGTGCATGGGGCTTTACCCCGATATGTCCCGCACTAAGACCGACTCCAGCTTCAACGTGGCGGGCACCAACTACCTGCCCTTCTGCCTGGGCAACGCCCTGAAGGAAAAGGGCTACCAGACCTGGGGCTATCACGACTATATCGGCGATTTCTACAACCGGAACATCACCCACGCCAACATGGGCTATACCTTCAAGGCGGCGGACTCCGGGCTGGATATAAAGATCGACTGGCCCTCCTCCGATCTGGAGATGATGGAGGCCTCCGTGGACGACTACCTTAGCAGCAAGGAGCCCTTCCACGCCTATTACATGACCTTCAGCGGCCACTATCAGTACAACTGGGACAACGCTATGAGCGCTAAAAACCGGGACGCGGTGAAGGATCTGCCTTACTCCGAGCCGGTGAAGGCGTATATTGCCTGCAATCTGGAGCTGGAGAACGCGCTGACCTACCTGATGGATCGGCTGGAGCAGGCGGGCGTGGCCGATAAGACCTGCATCGTGCTGACCAACGACCACTATCCCTACGGTCTGACCGAGGAGGAGTACAACGAGCTGGCGGGGCAGGAAATGGATCTCACCTTCGAGAAGTATCGCAACAGCTTCATCTGCTATGTGCCCGGCCTGTCCGAGAATATCGTGGTGGATGAGTACTGCTCCACGGCGGACATCCTGCCCACGCTGTTGAACCTGTTCGGCGTGGACTACGACTCCCGGCTGCTGGCGGGCACCGATGTGCTGTCCAACGGCATACATATGGCGGTGCTGTCGGACAAGTCCTTCCTGACAAAGACCTTCCGCTATGACGCCGGCGCGGAGACGGTGATCCCCGCCGACGAGAGCATCGTTATTTCTGACGAGCAGCTGGACGCCTACCGTCTCTATGTGGACAATAAGTTCCAGATGTCCAGCAACATCGTCAACAGTGACTACTACGCCCATGTTTTCGGCAAGGCGTCCAGCGGCGGCACGCTGGAGGATACGGTGGTGTTTACGGACATCACGGGCATTTTCAACCAGGCCAGCGTCCTCTATATGTACCGCAACGGATATATAGACCCGGAAGCGCCGGACACCTTTGGCGGAAAGGCCACGGCAAAGGTGGGCGAATTCGCGGATGTGCTGTACCGCATCTCCCAAAGGCCAGAGACGGACAACACCGCCCTGCCGCCTGACTATGAAACCGAGGAATTCAACGGCTCCGCCTGTCCCTACTACGACGCCGTGTGCTGGGCGTATCAAACGGGGCTGCTTCGCCAGGAGGACCTGCACACCGGCTACGATGATGATATGGATTATCAGACGGCCTGCCTGCTGATCTATCGCTACGCCGCCATGTCCTGCATCGACACCGGCGTGGATCAGGAGCTGCTGCGGCAGACTATGCGGGAAGAACCCCGGCTCAGCGGCGAGGTCGTCAAGGCCATGCTGTGGTGTGACGATCGGGACATCACCACCCGTGACAGCGAGCTGGGCGATCTACTGGCGGCCTGCAACACCCGCATCAACCGTTATCAGATGACCTCGTTCCTGTTCTATCTGTGTACCTATGAGCTGAATCTGGGAAGCTGAATAGAATCCCCCATCAAGACGGGGGATTCTCCTTTTACGGCGCTCTCTTCCGGGTCAGGGAAAAGTTTTACGTAAATTTTACCCCACTCTGGCAGACAGCGCCGCCATTGTCCGCTATACTGCTGTCAAATTTGCGTTGCATCCGCCCTGAGCGGAGCGACAGCAGGAGGTTTGACAAATGAAAAACAGATTTTCCCGCCTTACGGCACTGGGCATGCTGACCGCACTTGTGGTAGTCCTGCAAACGGCAGCCACCTTCATCCGTTTTGGCAGCTTTCCCATCACGCTGACGCTGATCCCCATTGTGGTGGCCGGAGCGCTCTACGGCGTCGCCAGCGGCGCGCTGATCGGCACCGTGTTTGGACTGGTGGTGCTGGTGATGGTGCTGACCGGAGCGGATGCTTCCGGCCAGATGATGCTGGCGCTGCATCCGCTGATCACCTCCGTTGCCTGCGTGGTAAAGGGAACGCTGTGCGGCGCGGCTTCCGCCGCCGTGTATCAGCTGTTGGCACGCCGCAGCGGAAAAGCAGCCGTCGTCGCGGCCGCCGCCGTATGCCCGCTGGTAAACACCGGCGTGCTGTATCTGGTGCTGGTGCTGTTTTTCGATACCTCGTGGGCGGCGGTACTGTCCGCGTTCATGAGCGTCAACTTCCTGCTGGAGCTGGCGGTCAACATCGTACTGGCCCCTGCCGTGCTGCGGATCGTAACGATGCGGAGGCGGACGGCATGATTCTGGCAGTGGACACCGGCAACAGCAATATCGTGCTGGGCTGCATGGAGGGGCTGGAAATCCGACACACCCTCCGCCTGAAAACCGACCGCGCCACGAGCGCCGCCGGATATACCGTCACCCTTCAGGCCGCGTTGGCACAGGCAGGCTTTTCTGTAGCTGGCTTTGAGGGCGGGATCCTCTCCAGCGTGGTGGCGGCCGTCACCGAGCCGCTGCGGCCGGGGGGGTTCCGCGCCATGAAGTACCGCAACGGGCCGGTGGTGCGCCCCCTGCTGGATGCGAGCCGCGAGGAGCTGCGCGCCTACATCGCCGAGCGCGAACGCGACGGCGCGCCCGTGGCC
>OGPK01001177.1_pt1 | contig 21131 bp, 15 predicted proteins | sample 1552921 | NCBI WGS metagenome assembly OGPK01 (sample SAMEA2580264, study PRJEB22360) | human gut metagenome | biome: human gut; feature: human-associated habitat; material: faeces | place: Denmark | collected 2008/2010 | reverse complement strand
ACTGTAGCTTTACAGAAAGGTGACAGCCGCTTGATATATTCATGAACAGCCGCTTTTATATTTGGTGCCAGATTCTTTTTTTTTATATAGATCGTATAATTCATGCCAAAACTCCGAAATTTAATAAAAAAGATGCATTTATGATTGATTATTATAATACAATCGCACCGTCAATTACAATAGAATCGCATTTTTTCGGGTAAACTACTGGACAAAGAGGTGAAACTACTATATATTATCAACTTGATCATTACAAATTGAAGATAAACGTGGAGATAACAAGATGAAGAAGATAATAGCACTTGATATTGATGGTACATTGACTAATTCGAAAAAAGAGATCACAAAGCCTACACTGGATAAGATCATGGAGATCCAGAAAAAAGGACATGTTGTGGCAATTGCATCCGGACGGCCGCTGCCTGGAATCCGGAAGATTGCGGATGAACTGGAACTGAATCAGTATGGTGGATATGTGCTGGCATTCAATGGCGGACGTATCGTGAATTACAAAACAGGTGAGATCGCATATCAGGCATGTGTAGATAATGAGATCGCAAGAAAAATATATGATTACTGTGTTGAGAAAAAGATTGGGATGGTGACTTATAAGGATGACGTCGTTGTAACAGGAACCCCGGTTGATGATTATATGAGTCTTGAGGCAAGGATCAATCGTATGGAGATCGTACAGGTGGAGGATTTTCGTTCCTTTATTGACTTCCCGATCAATAAGTGCCTGCTGACAGCAGAACCGGATGTTGCAGAACAGGTGGAGCAGGAGCTGGTAGCCCTGTATGGAGATTCGGTTACTGTTTTCCGTTCCGAGCCTTTCTTTGTTGAGATCATGCCAAAGGGTGTGCATAAGGCAACATCCCTTGAAAAGCTTCTGGAATATCTGCACATGGATGTAAAGAATCTGGTTGCCTGCGGAGATGGATATAACGATCTGACGATGATCGAATATGCGGGTGTCGGTGTGGCGATGGCAAATGCACAGGATATCGTAAAGGAACATGCAGATTATGTAACACTCTCAAATGACGAAGATGGTCTGGTTCCGGTTATTGACAAATTTATCCTGGGCGAATAAAGAAGACAGTCCGGCGTAAATGTTATATTTTTATGAACAGGTTGAATTTGAATATTATTTGTAGTAGAATACACCTTGTTTGTTCGTGGAAAATTGACATTTTGTACGAAAAATAGTTCTGTTGAGATGAAACATATACACAAACGTATAGGAGAATGAATAATGAGCGATAATATTTTTAGCGATGAAGATTTCGACGATTATGATGATATGGAAGATACAGCAGCAAAGCGGGCACAGAAAAAATCTGCTGAGCGCAGATCTTCCGGAAAAAAGAAGAAAAAGAGCAAAAACAAACCATGGATCATTGCCCTTATAGCAGAAATACTGGTGATCATTCTTGGAGGTGTCCTTTTTGTAAATGCTTATATCAATTCAGCATTTAATAAAATGAATTTTGAAGAGTTAAAAGACGTTAAGGTGAATGATGACCTTGCAGAAGAAACCGTAAAGAAGATGACCGGTTATACAACGATCGCATTATTCGGTGTAGATAGCCGTGATATTGATATGGTAGAAAGCGGAGCACGATCCGATGCAATCATCATTGTAAGCATTAACAATGATACACAGGAGGTTAAGATGTCTTCTGTATATCGTGACACATATTTGGAGCTTGCAAATGATTCCAAGAGCTATGAGAAGGCCACACATGCTTATGCTTATGGCGGAGCTTCAGAGGCGATCAATACATTGAACAAGAACCTTGACCTGAATATTACAGCTTATGTAACTGTAAACTTCAAGGCATTGACAGAAGCAATCGATGCACTTGGCGGTCTTGATATCGAATTGAAGTCCAGCGAGCTTGACAAGCTGAATCAGTGTATCGATGAACAGCAGAGAGTCAATGGCATCCAGTCTACGTATGTATATGATACAGGTGTTGTACATCTTGATGGTGTTCAGGCTACCGCATATGCAAGAATCCGAAGTACAGACCAGGGTGATATCACCAGAGCATGGAGACAGAGAAAGGTTATCAGCCTTATGATCGAAAAGGCAAAGAGTGCCGGAATCTCCAAGTTAAATGACTGCCTGAATGCAGTTGTAGATGATATCAGCTCCAGCCTTACAAAGAAAGAGATTATGGATCTTGCAACGAACTGCTTCAATTACAAACTGGAATCCTCAACCGGTTTCCCATTTACATGGTCAACACCAACACTTGGAAGTAAGGGAAGTCTGGTTGTAGCAGGAGATCTGGAGAACAATGTAGTCGTTCTTCACAGATATCTGTTTAACGATTATGATTATGTTCCATCCCAGACAGTTAAAAATATCAGTGCAAATATTATCAACGATACAGGATATTATAACCAGATCGATCTGGATACGTTTACAGTAGATGATGATCCGGATTCAATCGTTAATAAATAGTATATAGAAACATACCAGAAACGAAAGAACATCATGAAACCAGTCAGATTTTGTGGTGTTCTTTTTGTTATGGAGAACAGATCCGGAGCTTCGATAATTTGAATAAAATCTTTCCAACTTCCTGTTTGAAATATAGTTATATTGTGCTATACTAGGATAGAAAAATTTTGAGAAAACATAAGAGGTTACAATTATGGAAATGAACAGAGTGTTATTGAAACTTAGTGGAGAAGCACTTGCCGGAGAAAAAAAGCAGGGCTTTGATGAAAAGACTGTATATGATGTTGCCGGACAGGTAAAGAAGATCCTGGATAAAGGAATCCAGCTTTGTGTAGTAATCGGTGGTGGTAATTTCTGGCGTGGCAGAACCTCAGAAAATATGGATCGTGTAAAAGCAGATTCAATCGGCATGCTTGCAACTGTTATGAACTGTATCTATACCGCAGATGCTTTTCGTGTATTTGGAATCAAATCATATATCATGACACCATTTGCATGCGGAACAATGACAGAGCTGTTCAACCGTGATAAAGCTGTAGAATATATGGAGCAGGGAGAAGTTGTTTTCTTTGCCGGAGGAATCGGACATCCGTATTTCTCAACAGATATGGCAACTGTTCTTATGGCGGTTGAAGTAAAGGCAGATGTAGTCTTATCTGCAAAAGCAATTGACGGCGTATATGACAGTGACCCTAAGACAAATCCAAATGCAAAGAAATATGACAGCATGCAGATGAAAGACATTGTTGATAATAAGCTTGGAGTTATCGATCTTGCATCTGCAGTTCTTGCAATGGAAAACAAAATGCCGATGATGTTATTCGGCTTAAATGGTGAAGACAGTATTGTAAAGGCCGTTACCGGTGGCTTTACAGGAACATATGTGAACGTATAAATAAACAGGAGGAACAAAGATATGTTGACACAGTACGAAGAGAAAATGACGAAGACAGTTGAAAACCTGGAAGGGGAATATGCTACGATCCGTGCAGGACGTGCCAACCCTAACATTTTAAATAAGATCAAGGTAGAATATTATGGTGTACCGACACCGATGCAGCAGCTTGCAAATATCACTGTACCGGAAGCAAGAACGCTGATGATCGCACCATGGGAGCCATCACTGGTAAAGGCGATCGAGAAGGCAATCCTGAATTCAGATCTTGGGCTGACACCAAACAATGACGGTAAGAACATCATCCTGAATTTCCCTGAACTGACAGAGGAAAGAAGAAAAGAGATCGTTAAGGATATTAAGAAAAAAGGTGAGAATGCAAAAGTTGCTATCCGTAATGTCAGAAGAGATGCAAACGATGCGATCAAGAAGATGGAGAAAGCCGGAGATATCTCAGAGGATGAATTAAAGACAAACGAGGATAAGATCCAGAAGATGACAGACAAGTATGTTGGTCTGATTGATAAGGCTATTGAGAAGAAATCAACAGAGATCTTAACTGTTTAATTTGGAGTAATTATGAATAAAGAAATAAATGGAGAAATGATCAATATTCCTGAGCATGTTGCGATCATCATGGATGGAAACGGAAGATGGGCGAAGAAACGACTGATGCCAAGAACCTATGGACATTCAGAGGGCGCAAAGGCAATCGAGCGAACATGCGAGAATGCAGATGAACTTGGTATTAAATACCTGACTGTATACGCATTTTCTACCGAGAACTGGAAACGTTCAGTAGAGGAAGTATCTACGATCATGAATATTTTCCGCAAGTATCTGGTTGACAGCATCGAGCGATCCAATCGGAATAACATGCGCGTAAGGATCATCGGTAAGCGCGAGGACCTTCCGGAGGATATCGTGGAGAAGATGGATAATCTGGAGAAAGCTACAGCAAATAATACAGGACTTCAGTTTTCTGTAGCAATTAACTATGGCGGACGGGATGAGATCACAAGAGCGGTCAGACAGATTGCATCCGACTGTATGGCTGGAAAGTTATCACCGGATGCGGTTACAGAGGATACAGTCAGTGCCTGCCTTGATACAAAGGAACTGACGGATCCGGATCTGTTGATTCGTACCAGCGGAGAGCTTCGGACATCGAATTTTCTTCCATGGCAGATCGCATATTCGGAATTTTATTTTACGGATGTGTTATGGCCGGACTTTGATATGGACGAGCTGGTTAACGCATGCCGGTATTACAGTCATAGAGACCGTCGGTATGGCGGGGTAAAATAAAGAGGAAATAATATGTTTAAACAACGGGCAATTAGTGCAGTGATCCTGGTGATCATTGCAGCAATCACACTTTATTTTGGCGGAGCACTTACATGTCTGGTAATGTGTGCGGTTTCGCTGATCGGTGTGATGGAGTTACTTCGTATATATGGGCTGAACAAGAAAGGACTTGGATATGCAGCTTACGGTGCAACGGTTTTTTATTATGCATTGTTGTATTTTGACCTGCATCAGTTTATATTACCGTTGATCGCGGTCTATATGCTGGTCATCCTTGCAATCTATGTGCTCACATATCCGAATTACAAAGATAAAGAGATCATGGCGGCATTTTTTGCATTTGTATATGTAGGTGTAATGTTGTCGTATGTGTATCTCATACGAGATATGAAACATGGACTGATTCTTGTTCTGCTGATCTTTGTCAGCTCCTGGGGTAATGATACCTGTGCCTATCTGGTCGGACGCGCGATCGGTAAGCACAAGATGTCACCGATCTTAAGCCCGAAGAAGAGTATCGAGGGTCTGATCGGCGGAATCGTTGGAGCAGGAATATTAGGTGTTGTATTTGGTTTGATTTATAATCATTTCATGCAGGTTGCACATTCTGTATGGATATTTGCATTGATCGGAGCTGTATGTGCGCTTCCTGCAGTTATCGGGGATCTGGCGGCTTCTGCAATCAAGAGAAATAATGATATCAAAGATTATGGCAAGCTGATACCGGGACATGGCGGAATCCTTGACCGGTTTGACAGTATTATATTTACAGCACCAATTATGTATTATCTTATATTATATTTGTTGTAATCAGAAAAAGCAGTGTGGGAGAGCGTACAGATGAACTGTGCTCATAATTACGCTGCTTTTCCTTTATGTCGCATTGGAAATAGTGCAGACAGATAAAAATGTTAGATACAGATGTTTGAAATGGGTAAAGGAGAACAAATATGAAACATGTAGCTATCATTGGATCCACAGGATCTATAGGAACACAGACACTTGAGATCGCAAGATGGAATCAGGATATAAAAATCTGTGCTTTATCAGCAGGAAGAAACATAGACTTATTAGAGAAGCAGGCGAGAGAGTTCCGACCGGAGATCGTTGGTCTGTGGGATGAGAAGCTGGCAGATGAATTAAAAGATCGTCTGAAGGATATGGATATCCGTGTCGTATCAGGCATGGATGGGCTGATCGAGATTGCAGAATACAAGACATCGGATATATTAGTTACCGCTATTGTAGGAATGATCGGTATCCGCCCGACTGTGGCAGCGATTAAAGCGGGAAAAGACATTGCCCTTGCAAATAAAGAAACTCTGGTTACAGCGGGACATATCATTATGCCGCTTGCAAAGGAAAAAGGAGTATCGATCCTTCCGGTTGACAGTGAACATTCGGCAATCTTCCAGTCATTGCAGGGAAATACACATGATTCCATTAAAAAAATTCTGTTGACAGCATCCGGTGGACCATTTCGTGGCAAGAGCAGAGAGTTTTTAAAGCATGTGAAATTAGAGGACGCATTAAAGCATCCCAACTGGAGCATGGGAAGAAAGATCACCATTGATTCAGCAACGATGGTAAATAAAGGTCTGGAAGTTATTGAAGCAAAATGGTTATTTGATGTAGCACCGGAAAATATTCAGGTTGTGATCCAGCCGCAGAGTATCATTCATTCAATGGTAGAATATAAAGATGGAGCAGTGATCGCACAGCTCGGTACGCCGGATATGAAGCTGCCGATCCAGTATGCGCTGTTCTATCCGGAACGAAGATACATGCCGGGAGATCGTCTTGACTTTACGAAGCTTTCATCGATTGTGATCGAGACACCGGATATGGATACCTTTCTTGGGTTACGATACGCATATGAGGCAATTGGGATCGGTGGTTCGATGCCTACAGTATTCAATGCAGCAAATGAATATGCAGTAAAGCAGTTCTTAGACAGAAAAATCGATTTTCTTGATATCTATGATATCATCCGTGCATCCATGGATCATCATAAATTGATTGAAAATCCTGATATAGATGAGATTCTTGCAACCGAGCAGGAAGTATATGAATTTATTGAAAGTGGGTGTTAGTTTTTGAATATCATATTGATCATACTTGTTTTTGGTGTCATCATTTTCTTTCATGAGCTGGGACATTTTATCGTAGCAAAGATCAATCATATCACAGTAAAAGAGTTTTCGATGGGATTCGGACCGAAGCTGTTTCAGTTTCATAAGAAAGAAACACAGTATACGCTGCGGCTGATTCCACTTGGCGGCTATTGTATGATGCTCAGCGAAGACGATGAAGAAAACGAAAATGATGAGAATTCCTTTGAGAAGAAATCCATCTGGGCAAGAATGGCGGGTGTGCTTGCAGGGGCTGCCCTGAACTTTGTGATCGCATTTTTATTTTCCATGGTGATCATTCATTTCTGTGGAAGTGATCCTGCGATCATAGGAGCAGTATACAATAAAGATAATATTGAAAAATACCAGATCGAAAATGCCGGGGAATATTTTAATGGTGTATATCCGGCAGAAGAAGCCGGGATATCAGATGGCGATCGGGTATTAAAGATTGAGGGAAGTACAGTTAAAAATTTCCGTGAGTTACAGATCTATCTTCAGATTTATGGAGATGGTTCACCGATCGATCTGACACTTGAGAAAGAAGACGGAACGGTCTATGATACGACGGTACATCCGGCAAAGACACCGGATGGCTATAAGATCGGAATAATGAGTGTCGGTTATCAGCTCCCGAAGAACTTCGGAGAGCTTTGTAAATATTCTGCTTATGAGACCAGATACTGGGTAAAAGCAACCTTCTTAAGCCTGAAGCTGATCGTTACCCGTCAGGTAAGTTCGGATGAAGTATCCGGTCCGGTCGGAGTAGCGAAGAACATGAACGATACCTTCAATGAGGCAGCAAAGAGCAGTGTGCTCGATCTGTTCTTAAACTGGATGAATTATATCGTACTGCTGTCGGCAAACCTTGGCGTTATGAACCTGCTGCCGATACCGGGCTTGGATGGAGGACGATTTATCTTCCTGTTAATTGAAGCAGTAACGAGAAAGAAGGTTCCGAAGGATAAGGAGAATATCGTGACGCTGATCGGATTTGTTCTGGTTATGCTGTTGATGGTTGTGATATTATTTAACGATATCAAGAATGTATTCTTTCATTAGATGAACAGGAGTTAATATGTACAGAGATCATACAAAAGTTATAAAGATAGGAGACCGGGTGATCGGTGGTGGAAATCCGATCCTGATCCAGTCGATGACAAATACAAAAACTAGTGATATAGATGCTACAGTTGCACAGATCTTAAAACTTGAAAAGGCAGGCTGTGACATCATCAGAAGCACCGTAAATGATGATGCGGCAGCGGCGGCAATCCCTGCGATCAAGAAACAGATCCATATTCCGCTGGTTGCAGACATTCATTTTGATTACCGTCTGGCGATTGCAGCGGCTGAGGCGGGAGCAGATAAGATCCGTATCAATCCGGGTAATATCGGTGGTAAGGATAAGCTGGCACAGGTAGTAGCGGTATGTAAGGAACGGAATATACCGATCCGTGTTGGTGTAAACAGCGGTTCCCTTGAAAAAGAATTAGTTGAAAAATACCACGGCGTGACAGCAGAAGGAATCGTTGAGAGTGCATTGGATAAGGTTCATATGATCGAAGACTGCGGATATGACAATATGGTCATCAGTATTAAATCTTCCGATGTTATGATGTGTGTAAAAGCACATGAGCTGATTGCAGATCAGACGAATTATCCGCTGCATGTGGGTATCACGGAATCCGGTACGGTTATGAGCGGTAATATCAAATCCTCTGTAGGACTTGGTATTATCCTGCATGAGGGAATCGGAGATACGATCCGTGTATCTTTAACAGGGGATCCGGTCAATGAGATCATGACAGCAAAGATGATCTTAAAGACGCTTGGACTCCGTACAGGTGGAATCGAACTTGTGTCCTGTCCAACATGTGGAAGAACGGAGATTGATCTGATCGGACTGGCAGAACAGGTAGAAAAGCTGGTTGCCGATTATGATCATCTGAATATCAAGGTTGCTGTTATGGGCTGTGTTGTAAACGGACCGGGCGAAGCCAAGGAAGCAGATCTTGGAATTGCGGGCGGAAAAGGCTGCGGTATCTTGATCAAAAAAGGGCAGATCATAAAGAAGATCGACGAGAAAGATATATTATCAACATTAAAGTACGAGTTAGATAACTGGAGTGAATAGAACGTGCCGGTAGAAGCAAAATTATTTTTTGAAGTATTTCCTGAACTGAATATGGATAAAGAGCTGTCTTCCCTGTTTGAGGATACGATGATCGAAAAGGTGGTAATGAAGCAGGCAGAACGCCAGCTTATTATCAGCCTGCTGTCGAAGCACCTGATCAGCCGTCCGAAGATTGTACAGGTGGAAGATATCATTTGCGGACATTTATTTCGTGGACGTGGTTATAAGGTCATCATTGATGACCGTTATGAGCTGTCTTCCCAGTACAATACCAGAACCTTAACAGAGGTATATAAGGACAGTATCTTGTATGATGTCGAGAAGATCAGTCATGTTGGATATCGTTTATTAAAGCGGGCAGAATGGTATTATTCAGATGATATTATCACGCTTGCGATGGAAGACAGTAAGCTTTCAAAGAGCCATTCGATCGGGATCAAAAAATATCTGGAGGAGACCTATAAGAAACGGTTCGGTATGGATATCAAGGTCGGTTTTGATTATACGGAATCTGATAAAGAGATGCTCCGCCGTGCAAATGAACAGAAGATGAAGCTTGAGATTGAGGCAATCTTAAGTAATGTACATGAGGATGCGGATTTGACCTTGGATGGTAAATCAGTAGATAAAAAGAAGCTGGTCGGAGAAGGCAAGAAGGATGCTCCGGCTGAAAAGAAAGCACCTGCACAGGACGAAAAGCCGAAGGAGACATTTGCCGCCAGAAGGAAGAAATATACCTCGAATGATCCGGATGTATTCTATGGCAGAGACTGCGAAGGGGAACTGGTAAAGATTTCTACATTAGTAGATGGTATCGGTGAAGTCTGTATTCATGGTCAGTTGATCAAGATGGAAGAAAAGGTTCTCCGAAACGGTAAGACCTTATTCATCTGCAATATTACGGATTTTGAAGATACGATCGCATTTAAGATATTTGCATCAGAGGATGATGTGCCGGTTTATAAGGATGAGTTAAAAGAAGGAAGCTTCTATCGGTTAAAGGGTGTGCCGTTATACGATACTTTTTCCAAGGAGTTAAATATTGCATCTGTGCGTGGTATCAAGCATATACCGGATTTCCGTGTGCCAAGAGTTGACACATCGCTTGAAAAACGTGTGGAATTACATATGCATACGGTTATGAGCGAGATGGACAGTGTTGTTGATATCGAGAAGATCGTGAAACGTGCAAATGACTGGGGACACCCGGCGATTGCAATCACGGATCACGGCGTTGCACAGGCATTCCCGATCGCAGCACATGCAAAGGGTATGAAGGATGGCTTTAAACTGATCTTTGGCTGTGAGGGATATTTTGTCGATGACCTGAAGAATCTGGTTATCAATCCCAAAGGACAGGCTTTGAATACAGAATATATCGTATTCGATATCGAGACGACCGGTCTTAGTCAGAAGAAGAATAAGATCATAGAGATCGGAGCTGTAAAGGTAAAAGATGGAGAGGAGATCGATCGTTTCTCGGAATTTATCAATCCGGAAGAACCGATCCCTTATAGTATAGAGCAGTTGACTTCCATTACAGATGAGATGGTTATGCATGCACCGACCGTCGACGTGATCCTGCCGAAGTTTTTGGAATTCTGTGGTGATGATATCGTTGTTGCACATAATGCAGCATTTGATACCGGATTCATCAAGAAAAATGCCAAAGATCTTGGAATGAAATTCGATAATACGATCATGGATACCATGACACTCAGCCATGTGTTATTGCCGGAGCTTGGTAAGTTTACACTGGATCGTGTCTGTAAGGCGTTAAATGTAAAAAATGAACATCATCACCGTGCTGTTGATGATGCAAATGCAACCGCAAAAATTTTCGTAAAATTATATGAGATGTTAGTGGAACGTGGCGTAAAGACGGTGGAGGATGTAAATGAATTAGGTTCTGCATCGGATGATACGATCAAAAAAGGCAGAACATATCATGGCATCATTCTGGCAAAAAATGAGATCGGCCGTGTGAATCTGTATCGTCTGATTTCTGAAGCGCATGTCAGATACTTCAACCGCAGACCGCGTATGCCTATGAGCATGATCAATAAATACAGAGAAGGACTGATCTTAGGTTCTGCCTGTGAAGCAGGTGAGCTGTTCCGTGCGGTCGTAGATGATGCACCGGATGAAGAAATTGCAAGACTTGTTAATTTCTTTGATTATCTGGAGATACAGCCGATCGGAAATAACGAGTTTATGACCAGAAAGAAGGAGAATCCTTGTACGATTGAGGATCTTCAGAATTATAATAAGCGTATCGTGGAGCTTGGACGATTATTTAATAAGCCGGTTGTTGCAACCTGTGATGTCCATTTCCTTGATCCGGAAGACAGTATCTATCGTGCGATCATCATGAAAAGTAAAGGTTTTGAGGATGCAGTTAATCAGCCTCCGCTTTATTTCAGAACGACGGAAGAAATGTTGGCGGAATTCGAATATCTGGGAAGTGAGAAAGCCAGAGAGGTTGTTATCACGAATACAAATCTGATCGCGGATATGGTGGAATATATGGACCCGGTTCGACCGGATAAAGCACCGCCTATTATCGAGAATTCAGATGAGACACTTACGAATATCTGTTATGAAAAGGCTCATAAGATCTATGGACCGGATCTGCCGGAGGTTGTTGTAGAACGACTGGAACGTGAGTTGCATTCCATTATATCAAATGGATTTGCCGTTATGTATATCATTGCACAGAAGCTTGTGTGGGATTCCAACGATCATGGCTATCTGGTTGGTTCCAGAGGATCTGTAGGTTCTTCCTTCGTAGCAACGATGGCAGGTATCACAGAGGTAAATCCTTTGTCGGCGCATTATATTTGTCCGGAGTGTCATTTTGTTGATTTTGATTCCGAGCTTGTAAAATCATATTCCGGTATGTCGGGATGTGATATGCCGGATCGTGACTGCCCTCGATGCGGTCATCCACTGATCAAAGAGGGACACGATATCCCATTTGAAACCTTCCTTGGATTCAAAGGAGATAAGGAGCCGGATATCGATCTGAACTTCTCCGGTGAATATCAGTCATGTGCACATGCTTACACAGAAGTGTTATTCGGTAAGGGTAAGGCATTCCGTGCAGGAACTGTAACAACGGTAGCAGATAAGACAGCGTATGGTTATGTATATAATTACTTCAAAGATCTTGCAAAGGATGAAGCGAGAGCAGAAGCTACGGCAATGGGAGATCTGACCCAGAAGGAGATCGAGAAATATGTCGATGAAAAGGCTATCGTCACGAAACGAAGCTGTGAGATGGAACGTCTGGCAATCGGATGTACCGGCGTTAAGCGTTCGACCGGACAGCATCCGGGTGGTATGATCGTTCTTCCAAGGCATGAGGAGATCTATTCCTTCACACCGATCCAGAAGCCGGCAAATGATATGACGACGGATGTCGTAACATCTCATTTCGAGTACCATTCGATCGATCATAACCTGTTGAAGCTTGATATTCTCGGTCATGATGATCCTACGATGATCCGAAGACTGGAGGATCTGACCGGTCTTGATGCAACCACGATCCGGTTAGATGATCCTGATGTTATGGCGTTGTTCCATGGAACAGAAAGTCTTCATATTACACCGGAGGATATCAATGGCATTCCGCTTGGCAGTCTGGGTGTGCCGGAGTTCGGTACGGATTTCGCCATGCAGATGTTAATTGATGCAAATCCACAGAACTTCTCGGATCTGGTGCGAATCGCAGGTCTGGCGCATGGTACGGATGTATGGCTTGGAAATGCACAGGAGCTGATCAAATCCGGTCAGTGTACGATCTCGACCGCAATCTGTTGTCGAGATGATATCATGGTATATCTGATCCATATGGGCCTGGAATCCGGTACAGCGTTCCAGATCATGGAGAATGTCCGAAAAGGTAACGTAGCTAAAGGCAAATGTGCAAAATGGGAAGAATGGAAAGAGGATATGAAGGCACATGGTGTACCGGACTGGTATATCTGGTCGTGCCAGAAGATCAAGTACATGTTCCCGAAAGCCCATGCGGCGGCTTACGTTATGATGGCGTGGAGAATTGCATATTTTAAGGTGAATTATCCGCTTCAGTATTATGCAGCGTTTTTCAGTATTCGTGCATCAGCCTTCAGTTATGAGATGATGTGCTTTGGAAAAGAAAAGGTACTGTATCATATCAATATGATACAGAGTATTGATAAGAATAAACGAACTGCAAAGGATGAAGATAAGTTAAAGGATCTGAAGCTGGTTCTTGAGATGTATGCGAGAGGTTTTGAGTTCATGCCGATCGATATCTATGTGGCGGATGATATCCGTTTTCAGGTAATAGACGGTAAGATCATGCCGTCACTGGCTTCCATTGAAGGAATGGGAGAGAAGGCTGCAAAGCAGTTGAAGGATGCAGCCGGCAAAGGCAAATTTATCTCAAAGGAAGATCTGCAGGCTCATTCTAAGATTGGAAAGAGTGCGATTGACAAGCTGTCAGAGCTTGGCATCTTAGACGGTATGCCGGATACCAACCAGCTTACCTTTGACTTTGTATAAACGGACGAAACAATACCTTTATTCTGTAAGCCCTGACACTGTATCCCTTTCATTACGCAAAACACTTGCGTTCTGTTTTTCACGTAGCGGTACTAAGCTCACTGCTTACAGCAGTTTGCCAAGTACCGACGTGAAAAAAGGTTTGCTGCATGAAAGAATACAGAATCAGGACTTGGCAGATAAAAGGTATTGTTTCTGTCTATGATAAAATTAATGCAAAAATATGCTAAGTTGTATTTAGATATAAGGAAGATCTATGCAGCAGCCCTGTATCCCTTTCATTACCAAAACACTTACGTATTTGATTGACAATGCCCTTATTACAAGCTAAAATATGGTCAGTACAAAAAAATGTAAATTTACTGAAAAAAAAGCTTGCATTTTATCGTAGCTTCTGGTATATTAAACAAGTCGCTAAGATATATGGTTCATTGGTCTATAAGACCATATATAATAGTATTTGTTGACGCGGTTCAACAAAATAAATACTAAGGTTCGTTGGTCAAGCGGTTAAGACGTCGCCCTCTCACGGCGAAAACAGGGGTTCGATTCCCCTATGAACTGCTATTTGATAACCTGGAAGTTTTTTCCAGGTTTTTTCTTTTTTATGCATAATCTATAATGCATGATAAAACTGCTTTGAATGAAAGACAGGCGAAAATAAAAACTATATTTATTGGAGGATTCCCATGAAGATTTTTAATACTCTTACAAGAACAAAAGAAGAATTTGTACCGATCAATGAAGGTAAAGTAGGAATCTATGTCTGCGGACCTACCGTATATGATTATATCCACATCGGAAACGCAAGACCAATGATCGTATTTGACACATTGAGACGGTATCTCACATATAAGGGATACGATGTAAATTACGTATCCAATTTTACAGATGTTGATGATAAGATCATCAAACGTGCAAATGAAGAAGGTGTTGATTCCAAGGTGATCTCTGAGCGCTTCATTGCAGAGACAAAGAAGGATATGGCAGCGATGAATGTACAGGAAGCTACGACACATCCAAAGGCTACCGAAGAGATCCCGGATATGATCGAGATGATCAAGACACTGATTGAAAAAGGACATGCATATGAAGTAAATGGCACGGTATATTTCCGTACCAGAAGCTTTGCAGATTATGGTAAATTATCTCATAAGAATATTGATGATCTGGAATCCGGACACAGAGCAGAGAATCATCAGCTTAAGGTTTCCGGTCAGGATGAGAAGGAAGATCCGTTGGATTTCGTTCTTTGGAAGCCAAAGAAAGAGGGAGAACCGTTCTGGGAGTCACCATGGGGTGAAGGAAGACCGGGCTGGCATCTGGAATGTTCTGTTATGTCTAAGAAATATATCGGTGATATCATTGATATCCATGCAGGTGGTGAGGATCTGATCTTCCCACACCACGAAAATGAGATTGCACAGAGTGAAGCAGCAAATGATAAGGAATTTGCAAGATACTGGATGCATAACGGTTTCTTAAAGATCAACAACGAGAAGATGTCCAAGTCACTTGGCAACTTCTTTACAGTAAGAGAGATCGCAGACAAATATCCACTTCAGGTTATCCGTTTCTTTATGCTGTCTGCTCACTACAGAAGTCCATTGAACTTCTCGGCTGATCTGGTAGAGGCATCCAAGAATGGTCTGGAACGTATCCTGACTGCTGTTGACAAGTTAAAGTCACTTGCGCCGGCAGATGTGGAGGGTTCCGATGTTTCTGTCGAGGCAGAATTAGATGGATATACGAAACGATTTGAAGCAGCTATGGACGATGATCTGAATACAGCAGATGCGATCTCAGTTATCTTTGAATTAGTAAAATATACAAATATCAATATTTCAAATGATACACCAAAGAAAACAGTAGATCTGGCAATCCGGACGATTGAGAAGCTGTGTGATATTCTTGGTATCATTACAGAGCGGGAAGAAGAACTGTTAGATTCTGATATCGAGGCTTTGATCAATGAACGTCAGGAAGCAAGAAAAGCAAAGAATTTTGCAAGAGCAGATGAGATCCGTAACATGCTCAGTGATAAGGGCATTATTCTTGAGGATACAAGAGAAGGAGTAAAATGGAAAAGAGCTTAGATCAGTATTTTACTGCGATATTGGGTGTAGAAGATTCCAATCCGGCAGAATATTCCGGGCTGGCGCTTGCTTATATAGGGGACAGTGTATTTGACCTTTTAGTAAAGACCGTTCTGGTATCAAAGGATAACAAGCAGGCATTCAAATATCATAAAGAAGCTATTCATATCGTAAATGCAGAGTCACAGGCAGGTTATATCGATCTGTTGGAAGAGAAACTGACCGAGCAGGAAATGGCGATATATAAGCGTGGAAGGAATACAAAGACACATTCCAAGGCAAAGAATGCATCGGTAGGACAGTACAGGAAAGCTACCGGTTTTGAAGCGCTGATCGGCTATCTTTATCTGAATAAAGAATATGACCGTTTATTTGAGTTGACAAGAGACTGCCTGGAATCAAAACAACTGATTGAGCATTTACAATCTGATGATGTGGATTAGAAATGGAGCATAAGCATGGAAGAAAACAGAAATGAAAAGTTTGAGATAGAGGGTAGAAATGCAGTTATGGAAGCATTTCGTTCCGGTAAAACAGTTGACAAGTTATATCTGCAGGATGGCTGTCATGATGGCAGTATCAATTCAATCGTGCGTGAAGCAAAGAAGCAGGAGACGATTATTAATTATGTTTCGAAAGAGAAGCTGAACCAGATGTCTTCGACCGGAAAACATCAGGGTGTGATCGCTCATGTGGCAGCCTATGAATATTCAGCGATCGATGAGATCTTTGCAAAGGCTGAGGAAAAAGGACAGCCGCCATTTATCTTTATTTTGGATGGGATTGAAGATCCTCATAATTTTGGTGCGATCGTTCGTACAGCGAATCTGTGCGGTGCACATGGCGTTATTATTCCGAAACGAAGAGCAGTCGGAATCACAGCAACAGCTGTTAAGGCTTCTGCCGGTGCAATCGCATATACACCGGTGGTTAAGGTAACAAATCTGGCGAAGACGATTGATGAATTGAAAAAACGTGGTATGTGGTTTGCCTGTGCCGATATGGATGGAGAACTGATGTACCACTGCAATCTGACCGGACCGATGGGACTTGTGATCGGAAATGAGGGTACAGGTGTCAGTCGTCTGGTAAAAGAAAAATGTGATTATGTTGTATCTATACCGATGAGTGGTGATATCGATTCATTAAATGCTTCGGTTGCGGCCGGAGTATTGGGATATGAGGTTGTCCGTCAGAGAATGGGTGTAAAATAGGGGAGTACCAACGCCGTGTGTGTGTATGAAAGAAATACCGATGAAGAAAATATCCGGTTGATCCGGGAAGAAAATGATAATGCCGCTTTTGAATATCTGATCAAAAAGTACATGGGGATTGTAAAGAAAGAGAGTCGTGCCCTGTATATTATCGGTGCAGAAAATGAAGACATCATTCAGGAAGGAATGATAGGGCTCATTAAAGCTATCCGAAGCTTTGACGGAAGCAAAGGGGCATCTTTTTCTACATTTGCAAATCTGTGTATCAAGCGACAGTTGATCACTGCGGTGAAGCTGTCGAACAGGAAGAAGCATTCTCCGCTTAATTATTATGTATCATTTTATACGGAAAATGACGATGATGTTGCGCTTGTGGATGAGCTGCAGGCAGATCAGGCATTTGAACCGGAGAATCAGATGCTTGGGCAGCTGGAATCCCAGAAGCTTGCGGAGACGATTGATAAAAAACTCAGCAAATTTGAAAGACAGGTGTTAGAAGGATATCTTGCCGGAAAAAGCTATGATGAGCTAGCGGAAGCATTTGGAAAGCCGTATAAATCTATCGATAATGCGATCCAACGAATACGAAAGAAATTACGGGATATAGAACAGGATTAAAGATATAATTCTGGGGGAGCAACTTATGATAAATTCTATAAATAAAAAGAATGGCCTGAGGAAAGTGATGATTGTTGTCGGCATGTGCTTTGTCCTTGGGCTTTTTTCAGGATGTCTGGATTTATCGGATGAAACGAACGAAAATCAGACAGGAAATACAACAGAGAATATAACAGAATCGATTGACAGTACGGAAGCTACGTCAGATGAGCAAATAACTTCGGAAGCGAATATCGGGGGTACAACAGACGATCTTGCCGGACTTGCAGTTACTTTCTTAGATGTCGGTCAGGGGAATGCGGTGTTATTTTCCTGTGATGACCATTACATGATGATGGATGGAGGCCCGTCGTCAGCGTCTTCATTTGTCGTGGCATACCTGAAAAAACAGAATATAGAGTCACTTGATTACGTGATCGCGAGCCATTATGATTCCGATCATATAAATGGTCTGGTGGGTGTGTTGAATGTATTTGACACAGAGACTTTTATCGGCCCGGATTATGTTGCAGATACAAAGATCTATGATTCGTTGATTGATAAGCTTGCGGCGCAGAACCTGACTATTACATTCCCAAAGGCAGGGGATTCTTATACCTTTGGTGATGCGGTATTTACAATAGTAGCACCGATTACTTATAGTGATGATAATGAAAATGATAATTCTGTCGGAATTCGTATGACATATGGGGATACTTCATTCCTGATCTATGGGGATGGAGAGGAAGCCGGTGAGCAGGCAATGATCGCATCCGGAGAGGAACTTTCCAGTGACGTTCTGATGGTCAGTCATCACGGCAGCAGAAATGCCACAACAAAAGAGATATTAGAGGCTGTTAAGCCCAGTTATGCGGTAATCAGCGTTGGGGCAGATAATTCATATGGACATCCGACCGAAGAAGTGCTTGATCGTCTGGCAAATGCAGGATGCACGGTGTATCGTACGGATCTGAATGGTACGATTCAGGCGTACAGTGATGGAAAAACAATTATTTTTATACCGGAACGGCAATCAGATATGTCAGGGGTGGGAGAAAATCAGAATCTGTCGGATGATACAACGAAGACAGATAATGTAACAAGAGAGAGTACGATAGAGAAAGTTCAGACGGAAATAGAAGCAGGATCAGAAAAGGCAGCAGAGCATACTTATATTATTAATACAAATACAGGAAAGTTCCATGAGCCGTCCTGCCGTTCAGTAAAGCGCATGAATGACAGCAATAAGAAAGAATATATCGGAAGCCGGGATGATCTGATCACGCAGGGGTATGAGCCATGTAAGATCTGTAATCCATAGGGTATGTTAAGAATGGGAGGATAAACGGATATGAAAAACAATTACAGATTTTTTCAGAATCGGGATTGTGAATTTTTTCCATGTCATAAAATAGAAAATGAAGATTCCTTTAATTGTCTGTTCTGTTATTGCCCCTTGTATCTGAAGGAAAACTGCCTTGGAAGTCCTGATTATATCTTAAATGGGAAAGGACAGAAAATCCGGGATTGCAGTAAATGTACGATCGTACATCGCCCGGAGATGTATGATGCAGTGATTGCACAGTTTCAAAAGCAGGACTGTGTGGTATTCGTCAGTATTTGGGATCTGAAGGATGAAATCATGGCGCGGATCGCAGAGATTGCTTCATGGGAACAGATGGAGCCGGAGAGCAGAAAAGAGCATAAGGATGAAGCCGAGAAAACGGTTATGCGTTTTTTATCCAGATACAATAATCGAAACCGGTATCTGGTACCTGTACTTTTGCAGCCATTTTCCAGAGACTGTATTAAGTCTGATGGATTTATGCTCGGCAAAAAGAATATTTCATGCCGGATACTGGAACGAATAGATCCGTCAAAGATTACACAGGGATATCTGTATGCATTTCATGCCCCGGAGATCCAGATCGAGGAGATGGATTCATTACTTGGAACTTATTATCTGGAAACCTTTCAGATTGCATGTATGGATATTGTAAGAAAATGGATAAGAAAATACCTGGAACGAAAGCACAGTGTAGAGTCGGGGCATTACTGCAGTCATTCTTTTGGACCCGGTTATTATGGAATGCCATTGGAAGCTGCCGGAATTCTTTGCAGCCTGATGGATACGGAACAGGTTGGAATCAGTTGGCATAAAGAACGAATGGAGCCGATGATGAGTCTGGCAGGAATTTATCTGATCAGTGAAGAACCACTGATACAGAACTGGAATGATTGTGAGAACTGTATCGGACAGTCCGTTGGATGTGAATACTGTATAAATAAATCCGGACATTAAAAAAGAGCTACTAACGGGAGTCGGACCCGTGACCTCCACATTACCAATGTGGCGCTCTACCACCTGAGCTATAGTAGCAACAACATTAGTTAATATATAGTAAAATGATGTATTTGTCAATAAGAGATTTACTGAAAGTTATTGAAAATTACTTGAGTTTTGTTGAGTTTTAGAATTTGCAGTTGAGGCTTTATGTAAAATGTGATAGACTTAAAAAAGTCATGCTAATTATATGAAGGAGGCATTAATGATGGCAGAAGAATCAATCGGGAAAAATTTTATTGAACAGATTATTGATAAAGATATAGCGGAGGGCAAGGTAACGAAGGTAGTCACAAGATTTCCTCCGGAACCGAATGGATATTTGCATATAGGACATGCCAAATCCATATTATTGAACTATGGTCTTGCACAGGAATATGGCGGACAGTTTAATCTGAGATTTGACGATACGAATCCAACAAAGGAAAAGACAGAATTTGTAGAATCCATATTAGATGATGTAAGATGGCTGGGTGCCGATTTCGGAGACAGAGTATTCTTTGCATCCAATTATTTTGACCAGATGTATGAAGCAGCAGTCAAATTGATCAAGAAAGGCAAGGCATTTGTATGTGATCTGACGGCAGATGAGATCCGTGAATACCGAGGAACGCTGACAGAGCCGGGTAAAAACAGCCCATACAGAGACAGAAGTATTGAAGAAAATCTTGCATTATTTGAAGCAATGAAGAACGGAGAGTTCCCGGATGGAAGCAAGGTGCTTCGTGCAAAGATCGATATGGCTTCACCGAATATTAATATGCGCGATCCTGTTATCTATCGTGTTGCCCGTATGACACATCATAATACAGGGGATAAATGGTGTATTTATCCAATGTATGATTTCGCTCATCCGATTGAGGATGCGATTGAAGGTGTAACGCATTCTATCTGTACACTGGAATTTGAGGATCACAGACCTTTATATGACTGGGTAGTACGGGAACTGGAATATGAGAACCCACCAAAGCAGATTGAATTTGCAAAGTTATATCTGACAAATGTAGTTACAGGTAAGAGATATATTAAGAAGCTGGTAGAGGATGGTATCGTAGATGGCTGGGATGATCCAAGACTTGTATCGATCGCAGCACTCAGAAGACGAGGATTCACTGCTTCTTCTATTAAGAAGTTTATGGAGTTGGTTGGTATCTCAAAGAGCCAGAGCTCTGTTGATTATGCGATGCTTGAGTATTGTCTGCGTGATGATCTGAAGCTTACAGCAAACCGTTATATGGCAGTCCTGAATCCGATCAAGCTGGTGATCGATAATTATCCGGAGGATCAGGTAGAATATCTGCCGGTTGAAAATAATCAGGAAAATGAGGAAGCAGGCTCCAGAGAAGTTGCATTCAGCAAATATCTCTATATTGAAAGAGATGATTTC
>OGPK01001165.1_pt1 | contig 21286 bp, 19 predicted proteins | sample 1552921 | NCBI WGS metagenome assembly OGPK01 (sample SAMEA2580264, study PRJEB22360) | human gut metagenome | biome: human gut; feature: human-associated habitat; material: faeces | place: Denmark | collected 2008/2010 | reverse complement strand
TTTTTATAATATTTAAATAATTTACTTAAATTATTAGTATTTTTTTTCATAATTGTAACTCCCTGTATAAATTAAATTCCCATCATAAAAATTATACTATATTTTGACAATTTTTTCTATACTCCTTGAAAATATTTAATGGAATAGTATAATAAATTTGTCAGAGAGATTTAATCATTCTTGGGAGTATCATTTTTCGCATACGTGTATAGTTAAGGCTCCATTTGAAATCAACTTACGAACTTAAAAGTTCGTGAGTTTTTATTTTATATAAAACTTTAAAGTTCTCTTATCACAGAAAGGAGGACTTTTTTCATGCTTGAATTTAAAGTAATTGAAAATCTAAAACCTAAAAGAAAAGAAAATTATGTTGTGGTTAAAGTACAAGCATTTGGACTTAATCATAATGAAGTATTATTTAGAAAGTATGAAGTTGATAATGAAATGTTCAAAAAACAAGTAATACCTAGAATTGAATGCGTTGGAACGATTGAAGAAAGCTTAACAGATGATTTTAAAAAAGGAGATACAGTAATAGCACTTATGGGTGGTATGGGAAGAAGTTTCAATGGTAGTTATGAAGAATACGCACTTCTTCCAATTAAAAATGTTTTTAAAATAGATACTTTTTCTAAATTAGTGGACATAACTGATGAAAAAAAAAGATTTATTAGAAAAATATTCTAAATTGCCAGATGCAGAAATAATAAAAGATTTATCAGAGCGTGTTTATCGAATTATCGGATCTGATTCTCCATTTTTTATGATTATGCTTTAACTACAATTAGAAATTACACCTTGAAAAAATGAAAACCATATTAACTAAAATGTTTTCAAATGAAGTTGAAGAAAATATGTCTTTAGAAGAAAATCATAGATTAGTAAATGAATCTTTAACAAAATTTACTACATATTTAATCAGTACGGTATTGACTATTATATTGTAGGAGCGTTGCCTTGTTTTCTAAAAACAGGACAACAATTATTTAAATATCATGATAATATTGATATAATGGTTAAAGATGACATTTCAAAAATTGCCAAAATAGTTGAATTAAGCGGTTATAAATTTCAAGATGATCGTTTTCCAAATTTAGAAAGATTCCAAGAAATACAAATAATAATATTGGTTATTTTAAATATAATAATAAAACTAAAAATGTCGTTTTTATTTTGCTATTCATATGCTTCTTAAAAAATAATATTGAACTTGTGGTATAATTATATAAGAGAGATATTAGATTTATTTTTTAGAATGAAGTGATAGGTGATAAATATTGTGAAAAAGATCTATATAATAACAGGAGCAAATGGCTTTTTAGGTAATAACATTATAAGAAAGTTAGAGCAAGATGCCGATAACGAAATTAGAGCTTTTGTATTAAATGGTGATTCTATTAAATCACTAGAAAAATTAAGATGCAAAATATACTATGGTGATGTAACTAAAAAAGAAACTTTATCATCGATTTTTGAAAATATTGATGGTAAAGAAGTTTTTGTAATTCATTGTGCTGCAGTAGTATATATAAAATCAAAATACAATCCACTTGTTTATAATGTTAATGTTAATGGAACTAAAAATATAGTAGATAAAGTAATAGAGTCAAAAGCAAAACTTATCTATATTAGTAGTGTTCATGCAATTCCAGAACAACCTAACAATGAATTAATAACAGAGATAACTAATTTTAACCCTGATAATGTTAAGGGATTGTACGCAAAAACAAAAGCAGAAGCTGCGAAATATGTACTTGATGCAGTAAAAAATAAAAATTTGAATGCTTGTATAATTCATCCATCTGGTATTATAGGTCCAAATGATTTTGGCAACAGCCACTTAACACAGTTAGTAAAAGAAGTTACGAATGGTAAATTATTTGCTTGCGTAAAGGGTGGATATGATTTTGTTGATGTAAGAGATGTTGCAGATGGTGTTATTAGTGCTTGTAAAAATGGCACCAATGGTGAATGCTATATCTTATCAAATAGATATATATCAATTAAAAAATTATGTGATTTAATTTGTGATGTGCAAGGAAGAAAAAAAATTAAAATGGTATTACCAATAGGTATTGCAAAGTTAGTAGCGCCTTTATTTGAAGTATATTATAGTTTAAAGAAACAAACTCCACTTTTTACAAAGTATTCACTATATACACTATCTTCTAATGCTAATTTTAGTAATGAAAAAGCTAAAGAAAAGTTAGGATTTAAAAATAGAAATATGAAAGAAACAATAAAGGATACAGTTGAGTGGATAAATAAAAAGTAAAAAAAGATAAATAGTAATTTGAAATTATGAGGTGTATTATGAATTTTATTAAATTAAAATGTGTCAATCAAAATGTAGATTTAAATGATTATTTAAAATTATATACATATGTTAGAGAAAACATGCAGCATCCTGAATGGCTAGGAACCTTTTCTATGAATGAAATAAAAGATATTTTATTACAGGGTGGAAAAATATGGCTATATTATGATAATGAACATTTAGTATGCTCAATGTTTTATATTCCTTCTAATCAAAAAGCATTAAATAAAAGACATATTAATACTTTAGAAAGAGAAACAGCTTCATTGGGACCGATAATGGTAAGTCCTGATTATGTAGGTAATGGGTACATGTTAAAAATGTTAGAAATATTTAACGAATATTGTATTAGTATAGGAATTAAATACATATTTACCAAGGCGCATAGCAAAAATCTTTTTTCTATTAATAATATGTATAAGGATGGTTATAAATTAGTTGATGAATATGAGAATGAAAGAGGAAGAATGTCAGCTTTTTTAAAAGAATTATAATATTGATAAATTACAATTTATCAGTGAGATTAGTTTGAAATATAACTAATCTTTTTATTTTACTTTATTTTTTTCACAAATGACCCATGTTATTGCTCCATTTAAAATCAACTTACAGACTGAAAAGTTTGTAAGTTTTTTATAATAAATAATATCAAAAAAAAAGAAAAAATTATAAAAATAATTTAATCCTCTTTTTATATATTTTTAAATCTAGAAATAAAATCTACGTCCAGCCAGCACTGAATTTATACTTCAATATAAATTCTACTATGAAAATTTTCATATTCTTTATTATTTACAAACTTAAGTTTCCAGAAATACGTACCCCATTGTTATTAAAATTTATCGTTAAAATAGAATTTTCATTAAATTTAGCAATGATATTATTTTTATCTTCTCTGTATTCAATTTCATTTTCACACAACAATGCTTTTACCATCAATTTTTGATTTACATTAAATGTTGATATTATTTCCATAACCCGTGATGCAAATTCAATAGAATTGATTTTTTTAAATATATTTTCAGGTAGTTGTTTTACAAACATATAAATAGAAGTATTTCCTGAACCACAAAAATATGAAACATTCTCGGGAGCAAAAGCTATATATATCATTGATAGATTATAACCATTTACTTCGTCAGTTAAAGGAATTTTTACTTCAGTAAGTTGATTTAAATTCAATGATTGCATAATTTTTCTAGTATTAATCATTAAATTTACATATTCATCTGGTATTACTCTTTCTATTTCTGAAGAATACCAATAATTATCGGAAATATCTGTAGTACCTATATATTCAACATTGAATGATTTTTCGTCTAATTTTAAAATTCCTTCTTTTAAGTTAGTATTCCAATAATCATATTCTCCAATATAATCCATAAACCTTGTATGAAATAAATTTGATTTTCCAATACAAATAGAAAATATATTTTTATAATTTATCTCTTCTGTATTTAATAAGCTTAAAGTTTCTTTCTTTAACATATTTTATTCTCCTTTATGGTAACTATTATACCATTATTTATCATTATTTTAAATACTTTATATTAAAACTCAAGATAAATATTATGATTTTTCAAGAAGTTTATATAAACATAGTATTATTGAAAATGATATGATTAAAAAATTAAATGAAACTTATAAATTCAGTAAAAAACATAATTCAATCAAAAAATGATTATGATATAGAAATTTATGTTTAAAGCAAAAGATAGTGATTTTAAAGTCACTATCTTTTTAAGAAAATTAATTTTTGATTCTTGTAATATTCCATGGTAAATCCAAATCAGCAGCAGGAAATTTTTCAATTATTTTAACATTATTAAGCATACAATGAGTGATAACTTTTTCACATAAATCAAATTTATCTTTTTCATCGATATTGTAATTTGCAAAGAATTGTCCTATTCTAAAATCAGTATTTATAGGTAATTTTTCAATTTCTTTATAAATTCTTTCTGCAATTGAATACAACAAGTTTTGTTTATCTTGAATTGGTTTAATTATCTCATCAACTTTTGACAATGCTTCATTAATTATATTTTCGCAATTCAATACACTTACTACTTTTTTGACCTCATCAGGTTCTTGATCAAATGTTCCAGAAATTTTAAAATAATAATTATATTCTAATTCCCAATGTGAATACCATTGGATTTCGTCGTCACTAAAATAATTATTCCTTAAAACTCTTAAATCATTATTTTCTAATATTTCCAATATTGTTTCTTGATTTGGTAAGTCATATTGTTTATTAATGACTTTTTCTTCATAACTATCTTCTAACATATATTTATGTGTAATACTAACTTTCCATTTATTTCCTAACATTTCAGGTTTTATTTCAATTGAAGTAGTAATCGGACAACCATTTACAATTTCTCCAGACATCCAGTGATATTTAGTATACTTTAATTGAGATAGTTTAAATGATTCTCTGTGTGATATATTGTTAATTGTATTTTCTTTTTCAACAATTAATTTTTTTATTTCATCCAAATATTGTGTACTAATAGACAATCTTGTTTCTGCTGAAAAAATGGGATAGTTATTTTCTTCTTTTGATAATTTTTCTATTTTACTTTCCAATTCTTCCTTTATTAATAATAATTCATTAAGACCCTTGTCTTTATGCATTTTCCTATACTCATTAGGACTTATCATTTCCATAATTATTACTCCCTTTTTTTGTAGATGGTAAGCCTATTACTTCTCCAGCCATACCATATTTATCGTAATACATTTTTTTATAAAATTAAGTTTTGTTCACAATACTTTTTGATTTCCTACTGCTACTCTGATGTTTTGTCTGTAAAAAATACATAATGTAAAAATATAACTTATATTTAGTATTTACTGATGATGAAATGATTTTTAGTATGAATTTAGTTTTTATTCAAAAATATCAGTGTAAAAGCCAAAACCTTTTTTACTCCCTATCACTTCTTCAAATCTATTAAAAAATTCTAGATAATCTTCAAAAAAATTAATTATATTGTCTTCTTAAACTTTTAATAAATTGCTTATATTTTATAAATTCTTTATCATATTCATTAATCTGTAAAACATAGATAATTCTTCCATACAGTTTATTTAAATATCTTTTTGATTCAATATTAATATCACTTTTTTTCATATGTGAACTTAATCCAAACTTTTTAATATAATATATTTCTTGTCTTATTTTATTACGATATTTTATATTAACTTGCAGTTTTTCGTTAACTACAATTCCTGTAACATTTTGACTAGAAGATTTATGTACAATATGAATTTTGTTATTATTTAACTCTAGTCCTAATTTGTACAACATTTTTCTGACTTTAACTATTAATTCACTAGGATTAAATTCACCAGAAAAAGTCATATCGTCTGAATATCTTGTATAAGATATATTCTTTAAATTACACCAATTTCCTAATTCCTCATCAAACTCTTTCATTACTAAATTTGATATATAAGCAGAAGTTGGTGAACCTTGAGTTAAGTGATTATCATATGTACATAAATAAGTTAATATTATTCCAACTGATTTAGGAAAATATTCTATAGAAAAACAAGAATTATAAATATCTACAAATGATATGTTTTCAAAAAAATCTTTAATATCCAACTTTAAAATCATTTCTTTATTAATATGAGGAATTGCATTGTCTTTCAAACCAACTCCTTTGTGATATGCTTTTGCATATTTTGATATAGACTTATTATTAAGTATATTAGTTAAAATTCGTTTTTGAATTTGTTTTAGATTTGAACTTGGTTCACATATATTTCTATATTTACCATTACGTTTTTTGATTTTATATATTTTATAGTTCTTTTCTATATTATTACTAATAGAATAAATAGTTTTTATATAATTTTTCTCATCTTTACAATTAATTAAATTGAGAGATAGCAAAAATTGATTACATTCGTTTTTACCTATGTACTTCCACACTTTTACTACCTCCCATAATGCAGTACTAACGATATTGTAATATGGAAATGGACTTAAAGCGAAGTGAAACGAAGCTTCTACACAACGTGTAGTTTAGTCCTTTGAGTATTACTATTTCATCGTCTATAATTAATTTAGTCCCTTAACGATTCGTTAAAGTAGGAAATAATTCCAATCACTACTGCAAAAATATTATATCACATTATTCTACTTTTTATTAAATTCATCTTCATGTTCTTTAAAAAAATTGTAATATACTAAAACATTAGGTAACTCTGTCCAATCTTTAGTAGTCACAGAAATTTGATCCAAATCATAAATTTTTGCATCCATAAGTTTCAATAAAAATGGAGAATGTGTAGAAATTATAAATTGACAATTATAAAATCTAACAGAATCTTCTATAAATTTTTTTAATTTTAATTGATTCTCTGCAGATAAACTATTTTCTGGTTCATCTAATATATAGATACTATTTTCTTCTATTTCTCTTTCCCAAAACATAAGAGCAGATTCACCATTTGACCACTCCATAATATTATTATTTCCTAATCGTTCTCTAACAAACTTTGACATTGATTTTCTTTTTGTTTCACAGCTTGTTTTCAATTCGTCATAATTATCAAATGAATTTCCATTTTTATTAAATTTATAATCCAAATACTCTTTACTTAATTTTTCTTTTTGTCTATTAACATTAGCATTGATTGAACGTATATTTAAAAGATAATCAAAAACGTCATCACTTGTTATTAATTTTATTTCAGTGGGTCCATCAAAACTCATTTCATAATCACAATGTTTAACATACAAATCAAAATATGAACCTTTATCTATTGATGATTTTCTTGAGGCATTTAACTTTTCTGAAATAATATTTATTAATGTCGTTTTTCCTGAACCATTACCTCCATAAAAAATTGTAATTTTATCAAAATCAATGTACTTAAAAGATTTATTTGAAAATAAATGTAAAAGGTAATAATTATTAAATATTTTTCTTATTTCTTCATAACATACAATATTGTGTTCTTGAATATCATCTAATAAATTAAAATTTTTTAAATAAACCATAGATACCTCCTTTTTGTAAAAATAATTATTAATTTATACTATACAATATTTAAAAATATATTTCTATAAACTTCTTGAAATAATTTATTTAATTGATTTAATCAGTCTTGAAAGTACAAAATTTCAAATATAAGTAAAACTATTGCTTCATTTGAAATTAATTTACAAACTTAGTTGTTAGTATATGAGAGAACTAAAGATTTCTGTCACTTTTTCTACTCTATTAAAAAATTCCAAATAACCTAAAAAATAAAAAGACAATATTAATATTGAGCTATATTGTCTTCTTAATTATATATGTTTTAATTTCTTTTTACCTATATCATTATTTATTGCATAATCCGATACTGCTCTAAAGTTATTGTCATATGGATAAACTTGTTGGCCAAATCGAAGCCACATAGTTGACCAAGAAGCACCATTCTTAAGTAATTCTTGAACTCTTGGATTTCTTAATATATCATTACCATCTTGTTTATTTAAATCCACACAACCTTCCTCATCATATAATTTACTTTGCAAATCACATTCTAACTTATCGCATTGATAAGCAAATATTGATTCTTTTGTATTATGTGCGTCAAATTCTAAAAATAATTGTTCAATTTGATTACCATCTAACAATCCACTTAATATCTTATTTACTGCTTGATGTTCTAACTTTTCTTTCTCATCTTTAGAAATTTGAAATTGAGTTAAATCTCCAATAACAGTTTCACCAAGTTCATGAACAGCCAACATAAATATAACTTTCATGATATCAACATCATACTGATATTCAGATTTCATAGCTATTGCGAGCATTTGAACTCCAAAAATATGTTCCGCAACACTTTCAATTCTTTCTCTTTGAACATTCCAATTTTTCCACCCTGTTCTAATAACGTTTTTTAATCTATTACATATAACATAATAATTTATTACACTTTCTTCTTTTGTCACAAAACCACCTCATTTCGTTAGATTATTATAACATTTATTATAAGTTAGTCAATATTATTAAATATCAAAATATGTTTACATCATTACCGCAAGCATCGTAAAACTCTTGTACTTAAAACTATTAATTACAACAATATGCTCTTTATTATTAACATCAATATAAATACCACATTATTCGCACTTAAAAATAAATTTTTATTCTAATAAATTGTCTTATTCAACTTGAAATATAATCCTTGGAGTATAAAATTTCAAATATAAGTAAAGTTATCAATTTATATAATATTTAATCGAACTTTTTATTAAGTTCAATTTTCTAATACATTAATTTTCCACCAGAAAAACGTAATCAAAATACTTTTCGTTTGAACTTTATATATAAAATTAATTTTAGTTATATAAAGGAAATGATTGATACTTATAATTAATGTTATTATTAAACTAATAAAAAAGAATATAACAGTTTTATATTCCTTCAAATTTTTATTACAATTTAGTAAATATTAACAAATTATCTCAAAGTTTTCAAACTTATTTTTTTATCTTCCATATCTTTTATAAAACTTTTCTATTTGTGATGATGGTAAATTAGTTTTTTTTAATACTTTTTCTTTATCAAAATTTTGTTCTGTATTTTGTTTATAATTTTCCTCATTTGCTATCTGACCATAATTGATATTTCGTCCACTTAATAAATCAAATTTTGATTCTCCCAACACAATATCTTTATCTCCAAAATATAATTGTTTTATTATTGCTGTTTCTATATATCCTTTATAAAAATAAACATCCAATTCTAAAGCAGTAGGCATTGGTTGCACTATATTCGATAATGTTGGAAGTGTAATATTTAAAGAATTATTATTTATTTCTGTTGAATACTTATGTAAGTGTCCATTTAATATTATTGGTGATGTCCTTTTACAACTAAAATCCTTATTAAAATGAAACAATTGAATTCCGTCATTTTTTAAATTAATTTTAGCATTATTATATCCAACAATAACAATATCATGCCTAAAATTATTACATATCTCCATTATATCCAAAGATGCCTTAGTGAGAACACTTACATCATGATCACCAGCAACACTAAATGTTAAAATATTTTTATCATAAGGATAATTTTTCATAAAATATTCTACTTGCCCATATAAATCTGATATTTTTTGTGTTCCTTTAGTAAATGCTCCATCTATAAGATCACCCCCACACAAAATAATATTTATACCATTTTTTATACAATAATCATAAGCACGATTTACGAGATCAATTCTTTCTAATTCATTTCCAAAATGTAAATCTGATATTAGTAAAAATTTCATATCATCTTCATTTATATCAGTAATAATAGTTTTCTCTTGTTCAATACACTTATATTTTATTAAAGTACTTGGTGCTGAAACATCTTTATATTTTATAAATCCATCCGAATAATATTTTCTGATATATTGCGTTCCTTTATTTTTTAACTTTAATAACTCATCATATAATTGATTAGGAGAAATATTAAGAAATTCACATATTTCTCTATTATTTTTCGTTTTTAATAATTGCAATAACTGTGATACATCCGTTTCTTCTATTTCCTCTGTTTTAGGTTCCTGGTTCAACCCTACAGTCTCACTTTCTGTATCAGTTAGCTCAGCAGGCGCAAAATTTTGAGATAATATTTTTTTCATCTTAGGGACTACAGAGCCATAATATTTCACGCTATTTTCCCTACTCCAATCTTCCTGTGGTGATGGATTATGTAAATCTTTTCCAAATCTAGATATAATAAGTGATTTATCATAAATAGACAATTTACACATCATATCATCAATTTGTTTTTCACTATAATCACTAAAATATTCATAAATAGTTTGTAACTTTCTTCCCATAATATCCCCCTTTTAATGTTTCTTAGAGTTTAAAACTAAAATTCACAAATATAGCGCATATCCTATCATATAAATATAATTCTGTCAACTTCACCAATACAATATGTTCTTTAAAAAGTTAAATGCAACAGTATTTCTCTTATTATTAATATCAATATAAATACCACCATTATTTATACTTAAAAATAAATTCTATCAATAATTTATTCTAATAAATTGTCTTATTCAACTTATAGATTTTATTGTTGAAGTAGTAACAACAATACTAATTACTATAAAAACAACTTTAATTATTTTCTAAATTCCAATTCAATCCATTATCATTACTAATAAATGTTAAGTCTTTATTTTCATATTCATCTTTATTTGAGTTTACTTGGTATACTGAACATTTGATTTTTAAAACATTATTTTCATAATAGGGCATACTTTCTAAGCTTATATAATCAACATTTTCATTTGTATATTTAAAATTAGAAGATGTAAATGTTTTCCCACTATCATTAGTAATATATAAACCAGTTTTTCTATTGTCTAAATAAATCTCACCAGTATTAACTGCAAATCCTAAGTTTTCATTTAAAAAGACAAATTTTGCTTCATTACTTACTTGAATCACATTATCCGATACAACATAAAAACTTTTTCCATTATCTTTACTTCTTAAAACATGAACTAACATATTTTGAGTTAATACATTATCAACCTTGCTAAATCTTAATATTGTTTCATTAAATTTCTTTTCATATAATGTTTCTTCATTTTCAGGCAATAAGTAATTATCACTATCATCTAATTTATCTGTTTTATCAATATTTATATTATAATTGTTTTTGTCTATTATTTGCTCATCTTTATCCTTAATATATGTTTCGCTTCTCTTTGATTTTACTTTGCCTTTATTATCATAATATGTATATTCAACTCCATCAGCAATATTTGGATTAATAAAAGGATCGAAACCACCTTTACCAAAATAACCATGTATTTTTACCTTTGTCCCCATCAATAAAAATCCATAATAATCGTAATAATCAACATCAACATGAAGGAAAGAAGAAACAACTGCTACATATTTTTTATTATCTAACATTGTAGTATGCTCAGGTTTATAACTAAAAATTGCAATAAAATACACAATAGGTAAAGAAATTAAAATAAGTATAATTATCGGTATAATTCCTAACAATGATAAAATTATAGTTCTATTTTTATTATCTGAAGATAAATATATTTGTTGAAATATACCAATTATAAATCCAACAATTGATACAAAAATTATTAAAATAATGAACCATAATCTAAATCTCATATTCATAAGATATAATATAAAGTTAATTATTATATTAGCACTTACAAAAAGTAAATCATAAATAAGAATATTTTTTTTAATTTTTTTAAACAAATTCATCATAAGTCACCACCTTATTTTAAAGTAATACTTTTTTCATAATTCTTAAGATAGTTTTCTTTTAATATCAATCTTTGATTTTTTATAACAAAAGCAGATACATTTGGAATTTCTATATTACTTTCACGTTGCATAGTTTTAGTTCTATAATAAATAAGTTCATTATTTATTATTTCAAATGTTCCCGATGATTTTTCAATTACTTTTTTATTTGTTCCATTATTATAATAAATATTTAAAGTAGCAATCCACTCATTTTTATTATCATTAATTTTTAAACTAGGAAGAAAATATATTTCTAAATTTGAATCTTCAGTATATAAAGTACGAAACGTGTTTAATGTTCCTATTTTTTCTGAATACTCTTTTACTTGCCATTCATTGCAATAATTTCCATTTTTAATATTGTAGGAAATCGTGCTGTAAAGTAATTTTTCCTTAACATCATAATCAACAATTGTAATATTAGCATCACGATCATAAAAATATGTAGTGTTATTACAAGAAACATGATCTAAAGTATTTACATAACTTTTTAATTCGCTTCTTAAAACACTTGCTCCTCTAAAGTTTTTATAAGAATAACTATTTTCATTATTTTTCATTAAAAAAGAAAATTTCGGAATTCCTAAATTAATTAATTTATTTTCATTATGAATATATCTAACATGTTCAATGTTATAGCCAAAAGGTATAAATTTAAACAGTATAATACTACTAACCAAAATGATTGTTAGTGCACCTATAATTAATTTTCTATTTAATTGTTTTTTGATTTTTTTTCTTTCTTGTTCTAAAATATTTTCAATATCTATATTACTCTTTTTTTCTATCTGCAAAATATTATAAATATCCGTATCTAATTCACTTGCCAATTTTTCTAAAATAGTAATATCTGGCAAACTTAATCCTCGCTCCCATTTACTAACTGCTTTATCAGTTACAAATAGTTTATCACCAAGTTGTTGTTGAGTTAATTTTTTTTCTTTTCTAAGAAACGCGATATGCTTTCCAATTTCATTAGTATTCATAGTTTCTCACCTCACAATAATTATACTATAATATTGTTGATTGTGTTCTCTACTGATAGTTTACTTATTTTATTCTTATGTAATATCTGTATAGTCATTATATCATTTTTTTAATAAGAAAATATAAATTTCATAAAATAATCATATTTGATAATTCATATAAAAAAAACGCTATAAATATCTACAACGTGTGCTTTAATTGAAAGCAACTCACTAACTCAATTGTTTATAAGGTTTTAATTTTTTTCTTTTCTTTGGTATCTATAATATTATTTACCTCCATATACTTAATCCCAAAAGTATATTTATCCTTTAACAACTCTTTAACATCATTTTTAAATTTATCAAATTCTTCATCTACAAGCCATACTTTTGCATAACCACAATCTCCAAATTTTTCACTGATATGGTTATATGCACGATTAATCATCTCATTTAAATCTAATTCTGGATAATGTTTAATTGTATAAGCATGTGTTCTTTTTAAAGAAGATATAATATCAACATTTCTATCCGCTGAAGATATTATTTTACCATAAACACTTCTAGGTTCATGGTCTAAACTTGCTCTATGATCTTCAATCGCATCTTTAATTATTCCTCTTTGTTCATATGTAAAAAATTCTTTCATCTTTTCGTTAAGGTAGAATAAATTAGCTGATAATACTCCATGATTGTCCTTATCAATATGATGCGCTAAATCATGAAAAGAAGCTACTACATAAACCATATTAAGATCTATATTTTCAAATTGATTAGCAAACTTAAAACTTCTTCCAATTACATACTTTATATGATCAATACCATGTCCTGAATCATTATTGTCATATATTGGAAATATTTTTTCTTCAACGTACTGCTGTAACTCATTATTTATTTTATTCATTATTTAACCTCCTCTAAATACCTAATCATTTAGTATATTCTCATTAAGTAACACCAACTACAATTTTAGTATACATTAAAATATATATTTTTTCTATGCTTTATTTTAAATATCTAATTAAGTTATATTTTATCCATTAATTTTTATTTTATATTTAAACTTTTCTTTGATAAATTAATATGTATGCTAGTGTTAATGAACCAATCAGATATCTTAAATTGGTGTATGGTAATTGTTTATCAAAATCAATACTATTAGATGCATCCGTAACATTTTCATATGCAGTTAAAACAAGTAAATACTTTATCATTGCACATATTACGACAATAATATTGTTTGGTAAAAAAAATTAATGTATATTCTAGAAATCTTATTCCAAATTTTATTATGATATATAAAAATTTAAATAATCATTAAAATATCATTTAGGGAATATTAAAAAATTTAGTTACAAAAAAGAACTAGAAGAAGGTTTATAGGGATGAATAAAAGTGAATTTGATAGAACAAATATATTTAATATAGGAAAACCAAACATAAATTTTGGAAAGTATTTTTTATAATTTTTTTAATTTTTTTCTTTTTTAATTCCGAAACCACTATATCATTCGATGTTCTAAACTCACAATTTTTTGCCAAAATTTTTGTTTCATATTTCTTACCAAAATTTACAGCCATATATCCTGTAGCATCTCCACATTTTCCACCAATACTTCCATGGAAGATAAAATAAATTTGCTCTATTTTAACTTTTTTCTTAGTAGGCTTATTCAATTTAATTCTTTTGCCTACATAATTATTCCATTTATTCTTAAAATCTTTTGCACCTGAAATTTCTAAATAATGAATAGGAGTATTTTTTTTCTTCTTGCTCAATTTATGAAAAACAATATTCGCTTCATCCCTAAACGAGTAATTTGGATTACCCGCTTCGGCATTCTTATCAAATATAATGTAACTATCATGTCCACTCGGATCCACCATATTCACCCCATCATTCTCACAGTATGTATACAAATGCAGACTCAGCGGTTCATCACTTTCCCCGGTATAGGTATCTCTTGTGATAAATCTTCCTACTCCCGGCTCATAGTATCTTGCCCGCAGATAGACTTCCTCCGTCTCTTTATCGTAGTATTCCCCACAATAACGGTACGGGTTCTCATCCTTTTTCTCCGGTTTTACTTCGTTTCCAAAGGAATCATACTCATATGTCTTTGTGACATTTCCGGATTCATCCAAAAGCTGCACCACATTGCCGTGCATATCTGTGACATAATACGTTTTCTCCGTATTTTCTCCTTTATCGGCATACACTAAATCATTTCCACGGATGTAACGTTTCTGTACGGTTCCTCCCTTTGACAGTTCCATTACCACCTGGTCTCCGTCCCAGACATAAACCGTTTTTTCTCCGTTTACCGTCTTACCGGTACGAAGTCCTTCGGCATCATAAGTAAAGCTTACCTTATAGTTTTTCGTAAGCGTCTCGGTCAGCTGATTCAAAGCATTATAATGGTTTACTACATTATCGTTCAATTGATTGTCTCCCAGCGTCACATCGACATCGATGTAAGACGTATCCTTTGCTTCTGCCGGAATTTCAGAGCGGTTCACGGTAGCAAGCTGGTTTCCGTTCTTATCATTTTTGTAAATTACCACATCGTTCTTCTCCGTGTCGGTATGCAACGTATCCGTGCGGAGCAGTTCGTCATTTTTGTTGTACTGATAAGCGGTTGTCTTGTTTCCGATTGTCATCTGTTTCCGGTTATTGTTGGCGTCATAGGTATAGGAAATATCTTCCCTTCCTGTTTTTGTTTCTCTGGTAATACGGCCAAGCATGTCATAGGTGTAGGCTGCCGTTTTTTTCGTGCTCTTTCCCTTCTTATCCATAACGGTAGAAACTTCTTCTGCTTTCTGTCCGTTTTTAAGATAGGTACTGCTGTACTTGGAAACCACTCCTTTTCCCGTCTCGTTTGTCATAGAGGTTAAGCGGTTCTGGTAATCATAGCCATACGTGGTTTTCAGTCCGTTTGCCGCCTGTCTTTCGCTAAGGCTTCCCTCCGTATCATAGGCATAAGAAACAGCCTGGTTTCCTTCGCTGTCTTTGACGGAAATCAGTCGGGAACTGCCATCATACTCATACGACAGTGAAAGTTTGGTATCCTCTCCTGCTTTTACGGAAAAAGTGGATTTGTTCCCCTTACTGTCATAGGTATAATTCTTTACGACATCCTTATTTTTTGTCAGTTTGGTCGTTTCTTTTGTGACCTGGCCGGATACATCGCCATACACAAACTGTGTATCATCCTGTACTGCCACATCTCCGTAAGCATTGTAGCTGTAAGTATGTATGGTTTCTTTTCCGGTCTTTTTCTCCTTCGCTGTCCTCTCGGTCAGCCGGTTTTTATTATCATATGTGTTTTTCAAAGTATTTCCGTTTTTATCTACGGTTTTCGTCAGGTTGCTGTTGCAGTCGTAAGTATACGTTTCCGTTCTTCCTTCCGGGTCGGTATAAGAAACCAGACGGTTTTTCGTGTCATACACATACTTTGTTTCCCGGATGGTATCGGATTTCTTTTTCCCGGTTACCAAAACGGCATACGTTTTACCGCCATAGGTAAAGGTATCCTTACCGGCATCGTCTTTGGCATTTTCAACTGCCGCTACCGTTACCGTCAAAGGACCGGTCATGCCGGTAAACTGGCGCACCTTGTTGCCCTGCTCGTCATAAACATACTGGACATACTGTGCTTTTTCATTTTCCAGACTGCTTTTCACCTGAACGAGATTTCCCTGTTTATCATAAGTATACTCGATTTCTTTGTTCTTGTCACCCTCGATTTGCTCTTTTGTTTCCACGAGATTGCCGGATTTATCATATTCGTTTACTACGGTCTGGTAACCGGCACTTCCGTCTGTCTTGTTCTGCGGAAGTTCTTCTTTAATCTTACGTCCCAAAAGGTCATAAGTATATGCTGCCGCCACGTTCTCTTTGACGCCGCGCGGACTGTATTCTTTTGTAACCTGTCCCTTACTGTCATAGACGGCTTTTGTTTTCTGGGTCTGCCAGTCGGTTTCTCCTTCTTTTCGGCTCTTGGTCTCGGTTTCGGTTACATTTCCATTTTCATCGTAAGTATAAGAAACCTCTGTCTCATAAGACGGAAGCCATCTGCCATCCTGATATTTTTTCTGAATCGTGTTTTCTTTGACCGTCCTGCCAAAGTCATCGTTTTCATAGGTGGTAACGGTTTCCGTTTTATTTTTTCCCCGAAGATAGGTAGTCGTCTGGGAAAGGTTGTTGCCTTCGGCATCCGTTACGGTTTTTGTAATCGTTTCACTTAACACCGAATCGTTAAACTGGTCGTAAAAATTTGCCGGGTCAACTTCTTCGGTATAAGAAGACGGATTGATTTCCTTTTCATAACCGGTGGTAATCGTCTGTGCCTCGTCTTCTTCGCCGGTTACTTCGGTCTCACTTTTACTGAATTGGAAGGAAGTGCAGTGGGCTTTATCCAGTTCTCCATTCATAAATTCAGCACTTCCAATCTCATTGCCGAGGTCGTCATAAAAGTGTTTGCTGCCGCTTAACAGTTCACTGCCTTTTCCGGTCATGTAAAAGTTTGCCACGGTCTCTCCGTTTTCATTGACAATGAATTTCTTTTCGTCCGGCTCAAATGTGTATGTTTTTTCTTCCAGAAGACGGGATGTTTCTTCTTTTTCTTCGTCGACATCGTCTTCTGTCTCTTCGGTTTCGCTTCCGCCGTTGTCCTCGCTGCCATACTCATAGGTGCTTTCGGTCCAGGTGCCGGCTGCCTCATCTTTGCTTATCAGCGTGTTGCCAAAGCCGTCCTGAATACTGATATTAACCTGTCCGTAAGCATCGACAGTCATGGTTTTTAAACCGTCCGCGGAGGTATATTCCTTGTCTTTGGATTCATACGCGGTTCCCACGGCACGGATGGTTTCGGTTTCCTCACCGGTTTCCTCATCATAAGAAGTTTTGGAGGTCTGTCCGTTTTCATCGGTGTAGGAAAGCTCGTTGCCAAAAGAATCATACGTTGTCTTTTCTTCCACATAACTTCGGTTATCGGATGGGTTTTTCGCAGAAGTAAGCGTGACCTTCGTCTGGGTCTGCTGGCCCAGTGCATTGAAGGTGTAGTCATTCTGAATTACTTCTTTTTCGCCGTCCGTATCGTAGGAAGGATAAACTCTGCCCCGTGTTTCGTAAGTAAAATCCGTTTTGGTAAGTGTCCGGTATGCGCCGCCGTTTACACTTTTCTGCTCGGATATGCTGGCATAATCCACACCGTTTGCCGCCATCGTGCTTACCATGCGGTTTTTGGTCTTTGCCCCGCTGTATGATTCCTGAGTAAGCACCGGGCAGACAAAGGCACCGTCCGAATCCGGATATGTTCCTGCCGGATATGTATAGTTTGTCGTGTAAAGGTGTTCTTTTCCCTGATTCTTTTTCTGATAAGCGGCATTTGCTTTTTCAGTTAAAACGTTTCGGCAGCGGTCATAAGTATACCCTTGTTTTGTCGTAACCGCTTTGCCGCCCTTTCCGTACGATTTGTCGGTTTCAAGTACCACAAGAGAACCATTGCCGTTATTATCATAAGCGGTTATGGTTTCTTCTTTTTCTTTGCCATAGTTAATCTCATTGGTAAGAAGTTTATTTTCATTATATACATAAAGGCTGACGTTTTTCTTGGTATCCTTTTTAAGCCTTAAAGTATCCGGGTTGATTTTGGATTTCTTATAGGTATAATCATAATACTTTTTGTTGGTTTTATATTTATTCGGATTAAAGCTGCTGACAACCGTTACCGTGCGGAGTCCGTCATTTCCGTACTGCCAGACTTCATGAGCGGTTTTCCAGTTGCCCTTATCGTCTTTTTCCCGCTCCCTGAAATCATCATAGGAACGGAGTCCGTCGGTTCCTTTTTTCTGGAAATAGTCATACTTTGTACCATTTGATTTCTTTCCGGTTTTATTGTCTTTTTCATACTCTCTGGTGACATAAAACTGCTCCGTCACCACATCTCTCTTCTGTCCGGTTCCCCCTTCTTTTTCACCGCGCAGCGAGCAGGCACGGTACTCATAGTTGGTCTCACTGCCGTTTGCCTTACATTTTGTCAGAAGATAGCTCTGGTTGGTGGAAACACGCTGGGAAGCGATTCCCGCTCCGGAAGTATTCATCAGACGTTCCACGGTCCGGTAGGTATAGGTTTCCCGGCTTCCATCGACGGTTGCCGCCGTAAGCACAAAGCCGTTTAACACATCTCCGTGGTGCGGCGTGTATGTTTTTCCTTCCGTTTCATAAGTAATCGTTTTCTTGGTTACGCCACCTGCCGCTTCTTTTCCCTGCACGGTAACGGTTTTCAGCACTTTGTCATCGCCCTCACCCTCGTAATGAAATACAATCTTTCGTCCGACGGAATCGGTAATGGCTGCCAGATGAATGGCATCGGTGTATGTATAGGTAATGGCATTGTCATGGGCGTCTTTTTGCAGCACAACAACACCATCTTCGTTAAAATAGGTGCGAAGTCCGGTTTTATCACGAAGCAGGTAGGTACAGGAAATGCCATCCACGGTCTGCTTAAAATCCTCCAGTTTCAAATCTTCGTAAGAGTAGCCACTCAGTCCTTGGATTGCGTAAGTTTTTGCTGCCGCATCGGCATTCGTTTCAATCCCAATCACACCGGCACTTCCATAGTGAAGATACGCGGGATTTTTTCCCCAGCCCTCTTCTTCTGCCAGTGTTACGGTTTCAATCCACGGAAGGTCATAGCGCCATCCGCTGGCAATCCCGTATACGTCATGCCCTTCCCGGCTGACAATCTTCGTCCGCTGGGTTTTGGTTTCAATCGCATCCTCCCCATCCTGTTCTACATTGCGGTGAGCCTCGCCCACTTCATAAGAAACTAAGAGGTCTTTTAACGCTTTTTTATGTTTGGATAACAGGGCACGGTTGACAAGGATTTTGTGCTCTTTTTTGTCTTGTGTCCGGTATTTAACCCATACCGTGTCGATTTCGAGTTTGTCTAAATATTCGACGGTTGCATGTCCGAGATTGGCTTCGTTGCTGTCATAGTAGCGGTTGAGCTCCAAGTCCATCCCGCCGGTTCCTTCTAAGGAAAGGTCGGTACGGGAAAGCATGAGCCGCCCGCTTGCCGTGTCGACACCGTCCGGGTTCTCTGCCTCTAACGGGGAACCGGCAAGATAGTTCTCATAGACGCCACGAAAAGTATCTCCATAGGCTGCCTCCACTGCTGTCTGATAAGTTTCTCCGGCAGCTTTGCTGATGGTGCTGCAGGAGAAAACTGCCACGCCACACAAAACTGCTGTTGTAATTCCATGAATCACTGCTCTTAAGTCTCTCATAAATTTAAACTCCTCTTCTTCCTGTTATGTCTTTTTTATTCCGGAACCTCGGTCGTTTCTGCCGCCTGCAGTTCCTCTTTCTTTACTACATCGGACCACTTACGATTGTCCGAGGCTTTTCCTTTTGCCCGAATCAACTCCATCGCTTTTTTTCCGGTCTGTACCGACAGTTTTTCCGCTTTTTCCAAATCTTCTAAGCGATAGCCTTCTTTCTGCATCTGGTACTTTATATTTTCATCAATTGTAAAAAACTCTTTTTCCAGCTGTTTGATCTGAAAAGACACGGTGGGCTGGGTGTAGCCCAGGCGCTGTGCCGCCAGTGTGAAGCTCTTCAGTTCGTTCACCATAACAAAGGTTTCCAGATTTTTGACATCCATAGGGTAGATACTCTTTCTATATTGTAAATTCAATTCTTCGATCAATGCAATGTAAATAATTTGTTTTTCAAATATTTAAGAAAATTATATAATGAGAAAATAGGGCTGTCAATGTGAAAAGATGGCGAAAATATGGGAAAACAGCAAAAATATATGTCGTATCCCATGTTTAGAATAAGTAGTTTTGGGAAGGATCAGAGATATGGAAAACAGAGAAAGACTGGGGAGTCGTTTGGGATTTATCATGCTGTCGGCGGGGTGTGCCATCGGCTGCGGAAATGTGTGGAAATTCCCGTGGATGTGCGGGCAGAACGGTGGCGGAAGCTTCATGCTGATCTACGTGATCTGCCTGATCGTGCTGGGCCTGCCCACCATGATCATGGAATTCTCCGTGGGGCGTGCGGCGCAGACGAGTCCACTTTATATGTATCGGAAATTATCCGGCGGCAGGGGCAAATGGAATCTGTGGGGCATCGTCTGTCTCATCGGAAACATTGCGCTGATCGCTTTCTATGCGGTGGTGTCCGGATGGATCCTCTATTATTTTGTAAAATGTCTGACAGGGCAGAATCAGGATTTCGGATTTGAAAAAATGATCACGACGCCCTCGGTGAATGTGACATATCTGTTGTTCACCTTACTGATCGCTTTTGTCATTTTAAGTTTCCATCTGCAGGGTGGGCTGGAGCGTATTACCAAATATATGATGTCAGCATTGATCGTACTGATGTTGGTGCTGGCGGTGCACAGCTTTACACTTCCGGGAGCAGGAGAGGGATTGAGCTTCTATCTGATTCCTCATTTTTCCAAAATCACCGGTTCTGTGGTGGTGGGCGCCATGAATCAGGCATTTTTCACCTTGTCCGTGGGAATGGGCGGTATGGCGATCTTCGGAAGTTATATCGGCAAGGACCGTTCTCTCATGGGGGAGTCTATTCATATTATTATCCTGGATACACTGGTGGCAGTGATTGCCGGTATCATTATATTTCCGGCATGCTTTACTTATGATGTGGAAGTGACGGCGGGG
>OGPK01001164.1_pt1 | contig 21293 bp, 18 predicted proteins | sample 1552921 | NCBI WGS metagenome assembly OGPK01 (sample SAMEA2580264, study PRJEB22360) | human gut metagenome | biome: human gut; feature: human-associated habitat; material: faeces | place: Denmark | collected 2008/2010 | reverse complement strand
CCCCCGCGAGGGCGCCCGCGCCTCCCCCGCCGCTGCCGCTCCGTCCGCAGACGGCCAGCAGCGCGTCGGCGGATGCCTGCCACGCGCCCTCCATCATGGCCAGCAGCTGCTCCCGCTTCATGCGGCGGTTCTCCAGCCCTGTCAGGTGGGCGGCCAGCGCCAGCGGATCGCGCCGGGCCAGCACGCGGCACAGCTCTGCCGCCGCTTCGTTTTCCTCGGCAGCCGCGTCCTGCCCCTCCAGCCGCAGCTCCACACAGCGGGAGCGGATGGTGGGCAGCAGCGCGTGCAGCGTGTCGGCGCAGAAAACGAAGGCGGCGTAGGCCGGACCCTCCTCCACGATCTTCAGCAGCACGTTCTGATCCCGCTCGTTCAGCTGGGCACAGTCGGTGAACAGATAGACCTTCCGCTCGCCCTCGTTGGGCCGGATGTAGACGTCCTGCCGCAGCGCCCGGATGGTATCCACCGCCAGCTCCTTGCGGTCGTCGTCCCGCACCTCCGTCACGTCGGGGTGGATGCCCTCCATCACCTTGCGGCAGGCATTGCATTGCAGGCAGGGACGCTGCCCCTCACTGCGGCACAAGTGCGCCGCGGCGATATAGCGGGCCGGAGACAGCTTGTCCCCCTCGCCGGTCAGGATCACCGCGTGGCTCAGCTGACCGCGGTTCGCCGCCGCGCGAACGGTGCCGGCCCATGTGCTGTTGTAGTCTGCCACCTGTGCCATCGTGCCCTCCGCAGCCGGTAAAATGATACCGCTTTTTCACAAATTCATAATAGTATACCATAAAATAAGGGGATACCGCAAGTCCTGACGGTGGATTCTGCAAAAAAGATTGTTCCATTTTGGATATTTGTAAGAAAAACAGGGAAATAAACGGAAAATATACTTGCTTTTATGGGGAAAGCTGGTTATAATAAAGCGGTTGAAGGGGCACATTTAACAAAAAAGAAGCAAAAGTCCCCAAAATAACCAAAAATTCCGGAAAATGAAGATATTTTTTTGTGATATGGAGGATATGTAAATGAGCAAAAAGTATTGCTATCTGTTCACCGAGGGCAACGCCAAGATGCGTGAGCTGCTGGGTGGCAAGGGCGCCAACCTGGCTGAGATGACCAACATCGGTCTGCCGGTGCCTCAGGGCTTTACCATCACCACCGAGGCCTGCACCCAGTACTATGAGGACGGCCGCCAGATCAACGACGAGATCATGGCCGAGATCATGGAATATATTGAGAAGATGGAAAAGATCACCGGCAAGAAGTTCGGCGATCACGAGAATCCCCTGCTGGTCTCCGTGCGCTCCGGCGCCCGCGCCTCCATGCCCGGCATGATGGACACCATCCTGAATCTGGGTCTGAACGAGGATGTGGTGGCTGTCATCGCCGCCAAGTCCAACAACCCCCGCTGGGCATGGGACTGCTATCGCCGCTTTATCCAGATGTATTCCGACGTGGTCATGGAGGTGGGCAAGAAGTACTTCGAGCAGCTCATCGACGCCATGAAGGAGAAGAAGGGCGTGACCCAGGACGTGGAGCTGGACGCCAACGACCTGAAGGAGCTGGCCATGCAGTTCAAGGCCGAGTATAAGGCCAAAATCGGCGAGGACTTCCCCACCGACCCCAAGGAGCAGCTGATCGGCGCCATCAAGGCCGTGTTCCGTTCCTGGGACAACCCCCGCGCCAACGTGTACCGCCGCGACAATGATATCCCCTACTCCTGGGGTACTGCCGTCAACGTCCAGTCTATGGCCTTCGGCAACATGGGCGACGACTGCGGCACCGGCGTTGCCTTTACCCGTGACCCCGCCACCGGCGCCAAGAAGCTGATGGGCGAGTTCCTGACCAACGCCCAGGGCGAGGATGTGGTGGCTGGTGTCCGTACCCCCATGCCCATCGCCGAGATGGCCGAGAAGTTCCCCGAGGCCTACGACGAGTTCGTGAAGGTCTGCGGCATTCTGGAGGATCACTACCGCGACATGCAGGACATGGAGTTCACCGTGGAGCACGGCAAGCTGTATATGCTGCAGTGCCGCAACGGCAAGCGTACCGCTCCCGCCGCCCTGAAGATCGCCTGCGATCTGGTGGACGAGGGCATGATCTCCGAGCAGCAGGCCGTTGCCATGATCGATCCCCGCAATCTGGACACCCTGCTGCACCCCCAGTTCGACCCCAAGGCCCTGAAGGCCACCACCCCCGTGGGCAAGGCTCTGCCCGCCTCTCCCGGCGCTGCCTGCGGCAAGATCGTGTACACCGCTGAGGACGCCAAGGAATGGGCTGCCCGCGGCGAGAAGGTGGTTCTGGTTCGTCTGGAGACCTCTCCTGAGGATATCGAGGGCATGAAGGCCGCCCAGGGCATCCTGACCGTTCGCGGCGGTATGACCTCCCACGCCGCCGTTGTGGCCCGTGGTATGGGCAAGTGCTGCGTCTCCGGCTGCGGCGCCATCAATATGGACGAGGCCAACAAGCAGTTCACTCTGGCCGGTAAGACCTATCACGAGGGCGACTGGCTGAGCCTGGACGGCTCCACCGGCAACATCTATGACGGCGCTATGCCTACCGTGGATGCCAGCGTGGGCGGCGACTTCGGCCGCATCATGAGCTGGGCCGACAAGTATCGCCGCCTGAAGGTCCGCACCAACGCCGACACCCCCCACGACGCCGCCAAGGCCCGTGAGCTGGGCGCCGAGGGTATCGGCCTGTGCCGTACCGAGCATATGTTCTTCGAGGGTGACCGTATCGCCGCCATCCGTGAGATGATCTGCTCCGACACCGTGGAGCAGCGTGAGAAGGCGCTGGCCAAGCTGCTGCCCATGCAGCAGGGCGACTTCGAGGGTATCTACGAGGCCATGGAAGGCTGCCCTGTCACCATCCGTTTCCTGGATCCCCCTCTGCACGAGTTCGTTCCCACCGAGGAGGCCGATATCGAGCTGCTGGCCAAGGATATGAACAAGTCCGTGGCCGAGATCAAGGCCATCATCGCCTCCCTGCATGAGTTCAACCCCATGATGGGTCACCGCGGCTGCCGTCTGGCCGTCACCTTCCCCGAGATCGCCGTGATGCAGACCCGTGCCGTTATCCGCGCCGCCATCAACGTGCAGAAAAAGCACCCCGAGTGGAAGATGGAGCCCGAGATCATGATCCCGCTGGTGGGCGAGGTCAAGGAGCTGAAGTACGTCAAGGACGTGGTGGTCAAGACCGCTGACGAGGAGCTGGCCAACGCCGGTATGAAGATGAAGTATCTGGTGGGCACCATGATCGAGATCCCCCGCGCTGCCCTGACCGCCGATCAGATCGCCACCGAGGCCGAGTTCTTCTCCTTCGGTACCAACGACCTGACTCAGATGACCTTCGGCTTCAGCCGTGACGACGCCGGTAAGTTCCTGGGCGCCTACTACGACAAGAAAATCTACGAGAGCGATCCCTTTGCCAAGCTGGATCAGACCGGCGTCGGCAAGCTGGTGGATATGGCCTGCAAGATGGGCCGCGCCACCCGCCCCGAGCTGCATCTGGGCATCTGCGGCGAGCACGGCGGCGATCCCTCCTCCGTGGAGTTCTGCCACAAGGTGGGTCTGGACTATGTGTCCTGCTCTCCCTTCCGTGTGCCCATCGCCCGTCTGGCCGCCGCTCAGGCTGCCATCCGCGAACAGCGCCAATAAAAAGTTGACGCTTGTAGCGTAGGCAAAACAACTGATATAAATACGGTCACACAGTCCCTTTGGATTGTGTGACCGTTATTTTTTTTGCCCATTTTCAGCTGAACACATCGCAAATCAAGCCGCTGGTTTCACTATGAATCAGCGGCTTTTTTCGTGCTCAAAAAAATTTTTTGAATTTTTTCGCTCAGGGGGTTAAAAAATGGGCCTTCTCGCTGGCTACCTATTGAGGGACAAAACAAACGCCCTCGTGAACCTTGAAAATCGAATAAACATTCAACAGGTACATTCCTGATCGGGGGCGAAAACCCCAGCCGGATGAAGGTGCGCCACGAACTTCCTGCCCACAAGGGTTATCACGGAAAGCAAGGTTGGTAGCGATTCCGAACCATTCTGAAATATCCGATTGCTACGGATAAGGCGATGAAACGATTCAGGGACAATGATACTTCCCTAGGCGGGGTCTTCCAGCGTGCTCTTAATGCTGCCGGACACGGAGAAATAGTCGCCCACTTCATACTCATAGTCGCTCTGATACGTATTCTTGCAGTAAATGGTGACACTCGTATCCATATCATAAGTGGCACTATCCAGATTGCTCGGGACATCGCCATAGAAATACAGGCTGTTCAGATCGTCGCACGCATCGAAAGCGTAGTCGCCCACATACTTAACAGTGCTGGGGATCACAGCATTTTCGATGCTCTTGTCCATAAACGCGGCCTGTCCGATTGAGGTAACAGGCGTGCCGTCAATGGCGGCGGGAATGACCACGTTGGTGTCGCTGCCGACATAATCCGTGATCGTTCCTTTGCTGAACTCGAAGGCATCTGCCGCCGTAGGTTCAGGCGTCTCAGCTTTGGGGTTGAACCCAGCTGCCGACGCCACTACCACTGCCTGCATCAGCATGACCAGACACAGCAGCAGCGAAGTCAGCCGCTTTAGAGAATGTTTCACTCTCATGTGTGTTGTTTCCTTTCCTTTTTCATTTTTTGCTCGTTGTTCTTTTTGCGGAATAACGAAGTATAAAAGTGATAGGGCAACATTCGCCCTATTCACATTTTACCGATTTTTACCGTATTCCGTCAACGCGGCGGACACCGCATAACGGAATTTTTGTTCCGCATTGCGGAATCTTTTGTTTCAGGCAGTACCCGTCAGCTGTTCGTACAGCCGCTGCAAATCCTGTGCGTTCCGCAGGCCGTCCTGATTCACGTCCGCCAGCAGCAGTGCGGTAATTCTGGTTCGTGTTGTCATTGTTTCTGTCCCTTTCCTGGCAGCGGCGTGCGGTAGCCACGGTAGCCGATGGCCTCCGACAGCTGCCGTGCCGTGGCGCTGACGCAGGCCACCACTTCCTCAAATTCCTGAGAGCGCACCTTGCGGAACAGTCCCACCACGCTGAGCGCGTAGCTCATGACGCCGCAGCGGTCGTAAACCGGTGCGGAGACCGACCGCAGGCCGATCTTGTATTCGCCGTTTTCCGCGGCGTAGCCGTTGGCGCGAATTTGCCCCAGCTCCCGCAGGATGCTCTCCTGCTCCACGATGGTGTGGGGCGTGAAGGACTCCAGCTGCCCCGCGCCGCTGAGAAATGCTTTGGCCGAGGCGTCCGACATGGCCGCCAGCAGCAGCTTCCCCTGAGAGGTGGCGTGCAGCGGCAGGTGGGTTCCGATCTCGGTGGTGACGTAGATGCCGCCGCACATGGCGGTGGACTGGTCGATGACCACCACGCTGTTTCCCTCGATACGGCTCAGCAGCGCCGTGGCGTCGGTGTGGGCCGCCAGCTTTTCCAGATAGGGCCGGGCCACGTTGTTCAGCTCCCACGACGCCGACACGCCGCAGCCCCACTCAAACAGCCGCGTACCCAGATAGTAGCGGCCGTCGCTGCCCTGCCGGATGCAGTCGTAGCTGCGCAGGGTGCTCAGCAGCGCGTAGACGGTGCTTTTGGGAAAGCCGGAGACTTGACTCAGGCTCATGAGGGTCATGGGGGTGCGGGCCTGATTGATAATGTCGATCAGATGCAGCGCCTTGCCCAGCGATTTCACGCTGTCCCGTTTTTCCTGCTCCATGGGGCATGCTCCTTTCATTGGCCGTTTGGCCGCTCCGGGATGGGGCGGAAGTCCGGCGTGGCCGGAAGCCAGCCCTTATCGCCCCGGGGCGTGCGGGGCGGCGGAGGGATCAGGTCATCCCACTCACCGCTGTAGAAGGCGCGGTTGTTTTCGATCAGCTCCTTCAGCGTCACGGGGCGGTAGAAATTGATATCCACCCCGGCGTTCAGCACACGGGGCAGATCCTTCAGCAGCTGGTACTCCTGTCCCCGGCTCTGATGAATGTGGCCGTGGATCATATAGCCCCGCTTGCGGTAAATGATGGGGTAGTGGCACAGCAGAATATGGGTCTCGCCGTCGTCGATCTCGTTGAAGTCGGTGATGGTCTCGAAATAGCGGTAGAGGGAGGCTGCGTCCTCGTACCCGGTGTCGTGGTTGCCCCGGATCAGGTGCTTGTGTCCCGTCAGGCGGGAGAGCAGTTGGTAGGGAACCTGCCCCTCGTTATACCCGATATCGCCCACCAGATACACGGTGTCGTCCAGCGATACCGTTTCGTTCCAATTGCGGATCAGCGTCTCGTCCATCTCCTCCACTGTGGCAAAGGGCCGGGAGGACAGCAGCGGCTCATAGAGAAAGTGAAGATCGGCGGTATAAAAAATCACGGTCAGTCCTCCTCGATTACGTTATATTTATAGTAGAATAACGCGGCGGAAAAGGAAAAGCGTCGGTACGCTTTTGCCAATAGCCGGAACTATACTAATATATAGTGTAATGGAATCTGGTTTCTCCGTCAATCCTGTGCGTTCAGCGATACGGAATCTTTTCTTGCAATCTTGGAAAATTTGCGGTCGGTGTTCCGCTTTGTGGCCGTGAAAGCTTTTCCCTTTGGCCGGAGAAAAAAGATTTGACAAATACACCCGTTGGCTTTATCTTGTAGGTTAAAGTACAAGACGAAAGGGCGAGACACATGGATTATGCAACAGAATCGCTGAAGCTGCATGAGCAGCTGCGCGGCAAGATCGAGATCGTTTCCCGCGCAAAGGTGGACAGCAAAGAGGCCTTGTCCCTCGCATATACGCCGGGCGTCGCGCAGCCCTGTTTGGAGATCCAGAAGGATATCCGCAAAAGCTATGAGCTCACCCGCCGCTGGAACACGGTGGCGGTGGTCACGGACGGCACCGCCGTGCTGGGACTGGGCGATATCGGTCCCGAAGCCGGTATGCCTGTGATGGAGGGCAAATGTGTGCTCTTTAAGGAGTTCGGCGGCGTGGACGCCATCCCGCTGTGCATCCGCAGCAAAAACGTGGATGACATTGTAAAGACGGTTTCCCTGCTGGCCGGCAGCTTCGGCGGCATCAATCTGGAGGACATTTCCGCGCCCCGCTGCTTCGAGATCGAGGAACGGCTCAAGGCCGCGTGCGATATCCCCGTATTCCATGACGACCAGCACGGCACTGCCGTGATCACGCTGGCGGGCCTTATCAACGCTCTCAAGGTGGTGGGCAAAAGGCTGGAGGACGTGAAGATCGTCACCAGCGGTGCGGGTGCGGCAGGAACGGCTATCATCAAGCTGATGCTGAGCATGGGTCTGAAAAACGTCATCATGACCGACCGCTCCGGCGCCATCTACGAGGGACGCGAGGGGCTGAACCCCGCCAAGCAGGCTATCGCCGCCGTGACGAACCGCGAAAAGCAGTCCGGTACGCTGGCTGAGGTCATCAAGGGCGCCGACGTGTTTATCGGCGTCTCGGCACCGGGGGTGCTGACAGCGGACATGATCCGCACCATGGCCAAGGATCCCATCATCTTCGCCTGCGCCAATCCCACGCCGGAGGTCTTCCCCGACGAGGCCAAGGCCGCTGGTGCGGCGGTGGTGTCCACCGGCCGCAGCGACTATCCCAACCAGATCAACAATGTGCTCTGCTTCCCCGGTATTTTCCGCGGCGCACTGGACGTTCGGGCCAGCCAGATCACCGAGAATATGAAGATCGCCTCCGCATATGCCATTGCCGGTCTCGTCAGCGACGAGGAGCTGTCCGCCGATTACATTCTTCCCAAGGCGTTTGATCCCCGTCTTCGGGACGCGGTGGCTCACGCTGCCGCAGAGGCCGCGAGGAAAGACGGCGTGGCCCGTATCTAAATTAAATAGGAAACGACTATGAAATATCGAATCGAACACGACACCATGGGGCAGGTGCAGGTGCCTGCCGAGCGCCATTGGGGCGCGCAGACCCAGCGAAGCAAGGACAATTTCAAAATCGGCGGCCAGCGCCAGCCGCAGGAGATCATCACCGCCTTCGCCTATCTCAAGGAGGCCTGCGCACAGGCAAATTTTGAGGACGGGCTGCTCAGCAAAGAGCAGGCGGACGTGATTGCGCGGGCCTGTCAGGAGATCCGGGCAGGGAAGTGGGACGAGGAGTTCCCCCTTGTGGTCTGGCAGACCGGCAGCGGCACCCAGACCAACATGAACGTCAACGAGGTCATCAGCCACATCGCGGCGGATCACGGCGTCACGGTGCACCCCAACGATCACGCCAACCGCTCCCAGTCCAGCAACGACACCTATCCCTCGGCGCTGCACATTGCCGCCGTGCTGGCCGTTTCTCAGAAGGTGCTGCCTGCCGCGCAGCGGCTGGAGAAGTCCTTCAAGGGGCTGGAGGAGGCGTATCCGGAGATCATCAAGATCGGGCGTACCCATTTGCAGGACGCCACGCCTATCCGCTTCGCGCAGGAGGTCTCCGGCTGGCGCGAGATGGTGGCGGCGCCCTGCCGGATGCTGGAGAGCAGCCTGACGGAGCTGCGCAGGCTGGCCATCGGCGGTACTGCCGTGGGCACGGGGCTGAACGCGCCGCAGGGCTTTGACGCGGCGGTATGCCGGAAGCTTTCCGTGCTGACCGGTGTGGCATTTATTCCGGATGAAAACAAATTCCACGCCCTTACCGCGAAGGACGCGCTGGTTTTTGCCCACGGCGCGCTGAAAGCGCTGGCCTGTAATCTGATGAAGATCGCCAACGATATCCGCTGGGAGGCCAGCGGTCCGCGCTGCGGCATCGGCGAGCTGAACATCCCCGCCAACGAGCCGGGCAGCAGCATTATGCCGGGCAAGGTCAATCCCACCCAGTGCGAGGCGCTGACCATGGTGGCCGTGCAGGTCATGGGCAACGATACCGCCATCAGCCTGGCGGCCTCGCAGGGCAATTTCCAGCTGAACGTATTCCTGCCGGTGTCGGCGTATAACTTCCTGCTGTCCTGCAATCTGCTGGCAGACGCCATGGATTCCTTCCGCGTCCACTGTGTGGACGGCATCACCCCCAACGCGCGGCGGATGGAGGAAAACCTGAACAATTCGCTGATGCTGGTCACCTGCCTTACCCCCGAGATCGGCTATGAGGAGGCCGCCGCCTGCGCCAAAAAGGCGTTGCAGGAGGGGCTTACCCTCAGGGAAGCCGTGCTGGCCAGAGGAAGTCTGTCGGAGGAAGCGTATGACCGGATCGTGCAGCCGGAAAAGATGGTCACGCCTACAAAATAAGGCGAAGAAAATATGCCCACCCCTTGATGGGGTGGGCTTGCTGCGTTTTAATGTGATTTCATGATTGACCGTCGGGCCTCTGCGGGGGTTCCTTCTTCGGCTTCCGGGAGTTTTCTCCGCTGACACGGGCAATGAGGAACAGGCCCACCAGCACCATGGCGGAGCCAACAAGACTCATGGCGTTTGTCGGTTCATCCAGAAAGATGATGCCCAGAAACATGGCGCAGACGGTGATGAGACTTCCCAGATTGGAGAAAATGGCCATAGGAAGAATAGAGGCGCTGTAGTTCACAAGAATATTGGCGGCGACGGAGCAGAATACGCTCAGCACCAGTGTGGACAGCACAAACCGTTTACTGTGGAGCGCCGCCGCAAAGGGTGTCAGATCGCCGCGCTCCATGCAGAGCGCCGCAACGGTGAATACCAGCATACACATGCCGATCACGAAATAGGAGCGCTCGAAGGCGGTAAATTCCGCCGAGGAATCCTTGTTATACACCCGGTAAAAGGCGGCAAACAGACAGGCACCAAAGACCAGCACCACGCCGATGGGCTGCACCGCGCCCAATCCGGAGCCGGCAATGGTCACAAGGATCACACCCGCGATGGGGACAAAGCAGAGAAGAAATTGCTTCCGCGTGGGGTATTCCTTCAGGATCAGTACACCCATGCCGATGGCGATGACGGGGACGATGGCCAGCGTAACGCCGGCAAAGGTGCTGTTGGAATAGTAGATGCCGTAGCTCTCAAAGAAGAAGTAGATGGGCTCCACGCAGGAGAGCACGATGAGCGGCCGCAGATTTTTCCCCCGCAGCCGAATCTTTTCCCAGCCGAAAAGCATCATGAGGTTCAGCAGCAGAAACGCCAGCAGAAACCGCAGGGACATCTGCACCATAGGCGGCGCCTCCTGCTGCGCGATCCGCGTAAAGAGATAGCTGGCTCCCCAGATGACGTTGCCGGTGACGCCGCAGCAAAGCGCCAGCGTCATCGACCCTTTTCTGCTTGTTGTGTTCATATTCAGACGTCCTTTCTACCCCTACAGAGAGCAGAGATAAAAATCGAGAAATATCCTCCGGGACAGCCGGAGGATATTTCCACGGTGCTGGGCACAGTACTGTATATTACCAGACCTTGATTAGATCTTCCGCGTCTGTCCAGGGACGATTCTGCTTCAGGGCGGTTTCCTTCAGCGTCAGCTTGCCGTCATAGCAGGTCATACCGGCGCGGAGATAGGGATTCTCCTCAATGGCCTTCTTGAAGCCCTTGTCGGCGATCTGCAGCAGCATGGGGCAGGTGGCGTTGGCCAGTGTGATGGAGGCGGTCTGGGCGAAAGCGGAGGGAATATTATCCACGCAATAGTGGAGGATGCCCTCCTCCTTGTACACGGGATCGTCATGGGTGGTGCTGCGGCAGGTCTCCACAGCGCCCTCGTCGTCACAGGCCACGTCCACGATCATGGCGCCCTTCTTCATCAGCTTCAGATCCTCGCGGTAGATGATGTGATCCTTCCGGTCCTTTGCCCACTGGATACCATTGACGATCACATCGGACTCCCGCAGGCACTTTTCTAGATTGGCCCGGTTGGAGATCATGAAGCTCACATCGGGCAGATGCTTCTTAGCTTCCAGCATCACGTCCATGTTCACGTCAAGGATCCGTACTTCGTTGCCGAAGCCGCAGGCCAGCTCGGCCACGCCTACGCCGATATTGCCGCAGCCCAGACAGGTGATGACGGGGCACTCCACACCGGCTACATTGGCCAGCAGCTTGCCGGGGCCGCCGTTCACGGACTGCATATAGTGCAGCGCCGCCAGAAAACCTCCCTTACCGGCCAGCTCACTCATGGGGCGCAGCAGGGGGAAGTGGCCGTTTTTGTCGGGAACGTCCTCGTAGGCCACGGCGGAAACATGGCTGTCCAGCAGGCAGTCGGTCTCGGCGGGGTGGGCGTTGGAGTGGATGTAGGTGAACAGGATCTTATCCTTGTTCATCCACTTGAACTCCTGGGGGAACAGCTCCTTGACCTTGTAGAACAGATCGGCATTCTCCCAGACGGTGTCGGTGTCCGCGATGATGGCGCCTGCCGCCTGATAATCGCTGTCAGAATAGCCGCTGCCCAGTCCGGCACCGGACTCTACGTAAACGGTATGGCCGTGGCGCACGATCTCAGTTACCGTTGCGGGAACGGCGGCAACACGGTACTCATTGGGCTTGATCTCTTTTAATACACCAATAATCATAGTTTCATACCTCTTTAAACAAATATAGCTTTATCCTTCGCACAGGCTTGCCAGCAGCGCGGTAAGATGTTTCCAGAAGGGTTCCATTGTGTCCAGATACAGGTGCTCCTGCGGTGTGTGGGCGCCTCTTGACTTGGGAGCAAAGCCCACGATATCCATGTCGGGGATCGCCTTGGCGATCACGCTGACCTCTACCGTACCGTGCTCTACCTCCTGCTGCATTTCGCGGTGGAACAGCGCATGGAAGGTATCCCGGCAGGCGGTTTGCAGCGGCGTGTCGGTACTTTCCGGCCATGCGGGGATCCATTTGCCCTGCATGGCGGCGGTGACGCCGGTCATGCGGCACAGGGTACTGATGCGCAGCATCGTGCCTTCAAAGTACTCGTCCCGGTTGGCGCGAATGGACAGCAGTCCGGAGAAGCGTCCCGTCTCATAGCGGGCGGCCATCAGCAGCGCGGAGGACAACACCCACTCGGGATTCAGGGTGCTGCGGATGGTAACGTCATAGGGCACCAGCACAAGAAAATCAGCCAGAGCGCGGGTGTCCCCGGCGGAGGCTGCGGCCTCGCAGGCGGTCTCCGCGGCGGACATGGAAAAGCCGGGTTCCTCCCGCAGTTCGTCCGTAAGGCTTTGCGCCATGTTCCGCAGCAGCGTCATGGCGGCGTCCTTGTCCGGCACGGCCACTCGCAGCAGGGCGCTGCGGGGAATGCCGCTGCCGCCGTCGCTCTCCAGCTGGATCAGCCGCACAGGCTGCGCGTCGCACAGCTTTCCCAGAACACGGCCCGCAAGATGCAGTGCGCTGATGTGGTTCTTTCCTGCCAGAAGGCCGCTGTGGCCGCCCCGCAGACCGGAGATGGAGATTTCCAGACCTGCGTCATGGCAGGAGGCGTGACGGCACGGACGGCTCACCGTCAGCTTGGCGCTTCCGGCGCTGCCGATCACCATGCAGTCGGGATCCCCCATGTCCATGTTGATCATCCGCCGGGCGCGAAGCTGGGATAGATCAAAGGCTTGTATGCCCTGAAGTCCCTCCTCCTCGCAGACGGTGAAAAGCAGCTCCATGGGCGGATGCCGCAGGTCGTCGGCGTCCATCAAGGCCAGCATGTGGCACAGACCCACGGCGTTGTCCGCGCCCAGCGTTGTCCGGTCAGCCCGCAGGATGCTGTCCTCCAGCACCAGATGAACCGGCTCGCGGATCATGTCGCGTCCCAGCCCCTCCTCCTGCGCCAGCACCATGTCCAGATGACCCTGCAGCAGAATGGGCGGTGCGGCCTCGCAGCCGGGGGAGGCGGCAACGCGAACCAGAATGTTTCCGGCGGCGTCGCGGATGGCCTCGTGCCCCCGTTTTTCCGCCAGCGCCATGACCCAGTCGCCCAGCGCCTGCTCGTGGCCGCTGCCGTGGGGGATGGCGCAGATATCCTCGAAGCGCTCAAGAACGCGCCTCGGTTCAAAATTCTCTGTCAAATACATAGGACTTCTCCCTGTTTCGGTTCTGCCGCCTGACACGGTACATCAGCGGTCATTGACCAGAAAGCAGGACACAAAGTGTCCGGGAGAGACCTCCACAAACTCTGGATTGCTTTCGGTACAGCAGCTTTTGCAGTATTCGCAGCGGGCGGCAAAGCGGCAGCTGGGCTTGGGATCGATGGGACTGCTGACCTCACCGCGGATGACCTCCAGCTTTTTGCTGCGGCTGCGCTCCAAATCGGGCTCCGGGATCGCCGCCAGCAGCGCCTTGGTATAGGGATGCAAGGGATTGGCAAACAGCTCGTCCGAGGGTGCCAACTCAACGCAGCGGCCCAGATACATGACCATGATGCTGTCGGAGATGTGCTTGACCACCGACAGGTCGTGGGTCACGAACATGTAGGCCAGATCCAGCTCGTCCTGAAGATCCATCAGCAGGTTCAGAATCTGCGCCTGGATGGATACGTCCAGAGCGGACACCGGCTCGTCGCACACAATGAACCTGGGGTTCAGGCTCAGCGCACGGGCGATGCCGATGCGCTGGCGGCGGCCGCCGTCCAGCTCGTGGGGATAGGAGTTGGTGTAGCGGCGGGCCAGACCTACCAGATCCATCAGCTCCGCCGCGCGGTTGAACGCCTCGGCTTGGGTCTTATAGACCTTGTGGATCAGCATATATTCCGCGATGACCTCGATCACAGACTTTCTGGGGTCGATGCTGGAATAGGGATCCTGGAAGATGATCTGCATTTCCTTGCGGTAGGGGTGCATTTTCCGAGTGCTGAGCTTGGTGATATCCTTGCCGTTGTACAGGATCTGGCCGCCGGTCGGCTCGATCAGCTTCAGGATCGTGCGGCCCAGCGTGGACTTTCCGCAGCCGGATTCGCCCACCACGCCCAGCGTCTGGCCGGAATACAGCGTCAGGTCGATGCCGTCCACCGCGTGGAGCAGGGAGTTTCCGCGCACCTTAAAGTACTTTTGCAGTCCGATGGTTTGCAGCAGAGGAGTTTCGTTAGTCCTGTGTTCCATTTTCCTGTCCTCCTCTCTCCAGCTCCTTGTCAAACAGATGGCAGCACAGCTTGTGGGTGCCGTTGGTGTACACCTGAGGGTGCTGCGTGCTGCAGATCTCCATGCAGTGGCTGCACCGGTCGGCGAAAACGCAGCCGTCGGGCAGCGCCGTGGGATCCGGCATCAGGCCGGGAATGGGCTTCAGCCGGGTGGCACGGGAGGTCAGGTTGGGAATGGAGTCAAACAGGCCCACGGTATAGGGATGGTGCCTGTCACCCAGAAAGATATCCTCCACCGTGCCGGATTCGATGATCTCGCCGGCGTACATCACGCCTACGTCGTCGCAGGTTTGAGCTACAATGCCCAGATCGTGAGTGATCATCAGCATGGAGGTGCCCAGACGGTCGCGCAGTTCCCGGATCATGGCCAGCACCTGCGCCTGAATGGTCACATCCAGCGCCGTGGTGGGCTCGTCGGCGATCAGCAGCTCCGGCTCGCAGCACAGCGCCATGGCAATGACCACGCGCTGCTTCATGCCGCCGGAAAACTGATGGGGATAATCGTGCTTGCGGGAGGGCATGATGCCCACCAGCTTCAGCATCTCATCCACACGCTCCTCCACCTGCTCCTTGGTGAAGTCAGGGTTGTGCAGTGCCACAGCCTCGCCGATCTGATCCCCCACCGTGTATACCGGGTTCAGCGCGGACATGGGATCCTGAAACACCATGGAGATCAGGTTGCCGCGCACGGCCCGCATGACCTCCTCGTCCTCGTCCAGCAGGTTCACGCCGTTGAACAGGATCTCGCCGTTGAGGATACGGCCAGTGTTATGGGGCAACAGCCGCAGAATAGACAGCGCCGTAGTGGTCTTGCCTGCGCCGGTCTCACCCACCAGCCCGAAGGTCTTGCCCTTGCCGATCCGCAGAGAGATGCCGTTGATGGCCTCCACCGTTTCCAGATCGGTTTTATAGATCACCCGCAGGTCGCGGATATCCAGCATCGGCCCGTCGTATCCCTCCGGGACAGTCAGCCGCTTGACCTCCGCGGTATCTTGTTGCTTCTTCTTCATGTTATCATCCTTTCTGCCCGATGGTCAGGACTTCAGGTGCGGATCCAGCGCGTCGCGCAGGCCATCGCCCACAAGGTTGATGGCGCAGGCGGTCAGCACGATAGCCAGCGCGGGGAACAGCAGCAGATGCGGCGCGGTGCTCATGAATTCACGCGCCTCGGACAACATCTGACCCCATTCAGGGGCGGGCTGCGGCATACCCAGACCCAGAAAGCTCAGGGTGGATTCATAGATCACGATCTTGGCCACGTTCAGCGTCGTATTGACGATGATCACGCCCACAGAGTTGGGCAGCACGTGGCTGAGAATGATCCGCAAGCCGCCTGCGCCGCCGGCACGGGCCGCCTCCACATAGTCCTGCTCCGAGAGCGTCAGCACCTGAGAGCGGACAAGACGGACATAGTTGGTAAAGAATGTCAGCGTCAGGGCGACCATCAGGTTGATGAAGTTGGCGCCCAGCGCGTAGACCACCGCCATGGTGAAGAGAATGTCAGGTACGGACATGAAGATGTCCAGCGCACGCATGATCAGCGCGTCCACCTTGCCGCCGAAGAAGCCGGCCACAGCGCCCAGCAGGCTACCAAAAATGCAGGAGGTGATGGTGGCGAGGATGGCGATGCCCAGCGACGTTTTGCCGCCGTGGATCACGCGGGCCAGAATATCGCGGCCATACCCGTCGCAGCCGAACAGGTGCTCGGCGGAGGGCTTTGCCAGATAGTTGGAGAAGTTCTGGGTGGTGGCGTTTTCATAGGGGATCAGCAGCGGGCCCACCAGAACCGCCAGAAGAATAATGACCAGACAGATCAGTCCCACCACGGCGCCTTTGCCCTTGCGGAACCGGCGCCAGATCTCCTTGGCCTGACTGGGACGCTTATAGACCGCCTTGGCGGGCGCGGCGGCTGTGATATTGTTTTCCATCAAACCGTCCCTCCTTTACTTGGTCTTGCTGTATTTTGCGCGGATGCGCGGGTCGATGAAGGCGTAGGCAATGTCCACCACCAGCATGACCAGCGTGAAGCATACGGCGATCAGGATCGTACCGGCGATGATGACCGGCTCATCTTTGAAGTTAATGCGATCCACGATCAGACTGCCGATGCCAGGGATGGAGAACATCTTCTCTGCCACCACGGCGCCGCAGATCAGGGTACCCAGACTCAGGCCCACCTGCGTGACCACCGGCAGCAGCGCGTTTTTCAGAACGTGCTTCCAGATCACGGTGCGCTCCGGCACGCCCTTGGCGCGGGCCGTGCGGACGTAGTCCTGACGGATAGCCTCCAGCATGGAGGATTTGGTGAAGCGGAAATTCTGCGCCGCCGGCGGAAGCGAAATGGCCAGCGCCGGCATGATATAGTGTTTGAAGGTATCGATGCCGTAGGAGGGCAGCCAGTTGAGCCTGTCGCAGAACAGGAACAGCATGGCGAGCCCCAGTACGAAGGTGGGGACAGCCGCCAGCAGGAACGCCAGCAGCGACGGGATCGTATCTGCCAGCTTATACTGCTTCACAGCCGCCTGTATGCCCAGCGGGATACCGATAATAGCCGAAAGAAATACGCCCAGAAAGCTGAGCTTCAGCGTGACAAGAAAGCGGGGCCAGATCTCATGGAACGCGTTTTGCTTGGTCACATAGGAAATGCCGAAGTCCTGGTCTATCACCATCCGTTTGATGTAGAGACCGAATTTTTGCAGGAACGGCAGATCATACCCCAACGCGTGGTTATACGCGTCGATGTCTGCCTGAGATACGCCGGTTCCCAAAATCGCCCGGCCAGGATCGCCCGGTGTGATGTTCATTACCGCGTAAATGATGAAGGTCACGCCGATGATGGTGGGGATCAGGAACAGAATACGCTTTATGATAAATTTGTACATAGCTCCTCCTGATGATAAGGCACCCGGCGTCCCCGCGCGCAGCGAGGACGCCGGGTGCTTTGCTTACTGGAATGTGACAGTGTGATCCAACAGATCAGTTGGCCCAGGTCATCTTTTCAATGTGATAGTACAGAGGAGGTACATCAGGGACATTGATGTTCTGAGACCATGCCACACCCACGCCGGTATGCAGGATGGGGTAGATGGTCTTGGTATCCATGACCATGCTCCACAGCTCGGTATAGATGTCATAGCGCTCCTTGGTGTCGGCAGTGGCAACACCGGCATCCACCAGTTCCTCCATCTTCTGCCAGTCGAAGGGACTCTTGTCGTCCTTGAAGCGTACCACATACATACCGACGGACTCGGAGTCTACCTGCTGACGGATGTTGTTGTAGTCGTAGTTGCCGCTGTCGGCGAAAATGGCCATGTCATAGTCCTGGCTGTACATACGGGGTCCCACGGCGGAGTAATCACCGGTCTCCACTTCCGCCTTCATGCCGCAGGCGGCCAGATTGGCCTGAATGACCACGCACTCCTTGCCCTTGGGCAGACTGGCGTCGCCATAGGTCAGGATGGTGCCGACGTCGATGCCGGAAGCGATCTGCTCCTCGGTAAAGCCGGCGTCCAGCAGGCACTGGTGTGCCTTGTCGGGAGCGTAGTCATAGGTGGCAAACTTGCCGTCCCGGTAGTTGGGAGAGGTAGCCACGTACTCGGAGGGCATGTACTCATAGGCGGGAGAGCCGTAGCCGGCAGTGGCCGCCGTGATGCAGTCGTCCTTGTTGATCGCCCAGAAGATGGCCTCGCGCACCTTTTCGTTGCCCAGAATATTGTTGTTGGTGGGAGAGAGGTAGTTGATGCCCAGCCAGTGGATGTCGTTGGCCTTCAGCATGGCGTTGTTCTCGCCGGAGGCAGCCTTCACACTTTCCCAGTCAGTCAGGGGCACGTCGGTGAAGTAATCCAGCTCGCCGTTCTTGAAAGCGATAACGGCAGCGGCGTTCTCGGTAATGACGCGGTACTCCACGTTCTTGATGTCGGGAGCGCCTCTCCAGTAGCCGTCATAGGCCTTCAGCTTGACGAAGTTGGCATCGAACTCGGTCAGGATGTAGGGGCCGGTGCCGGCGGTGTGGGGCTCGGTGCCGAACTCCTTGCCGGAGGCGACGATCTCATTATACTCCCGCTGGCTGACCACCTTGATAGTCCAGAAGGTGTGGGCGATGGCGGAATAGGGATAGTCCAGCGTAAAGACAACAGTCTTTTCGTCCTGCGCGGTGATGTCGCTGATGAAGCTGGTAACATAGTTGAAGCGGGAGTTCTCCATGGCCAGCTTATAGCTGAACACCACATCCTCGGCGGTCAGGGGGTCTCCGTTCTGGAAGGTAGCGTCCTGCAGCGTAACGGTGTAGGTCAGGCCGTCCTCGCTGACGGCAATGTCCTTGGCCAGCAGGTTAAAGTAGCCGCCGTTGGCCTCGTCCATGCCGTACAGACCTTCAAACACATGAACCCACAGGATCTTCATGTCATCGGTCAGGGTGGAAGCCTGCCAGTCGGTGGACAGCAGCGCGGATGTTGTGCGCATGTGAAGGACTCTGTCCTCCGGTGCGACGTTCGCGTTGTCATTGGTGTTGGTGCTGCCGCCGCCGCAGCCAGCCAGCAGGGACACCATCATCAGACACGCCAACAAGAGAGCAGTGATCTTTTTCATAGGTTCCTCCTCTTTCATCTTGATCTTACGACCTTTTTTGTCCTCCCGCTCAAAAGAGTGAGAGCGCTGCATTTGACTGTATGCAACATTGTATTATTGATTGTACACAATGAAGAGCGTTTTCGCAAGTCCTTTTGTGAAAATTGCTGTTTTTTGGAGAAACACACGATTCCCTCTCAGGCTTTTTGTGCAAAAAGCTGACAAGAGAGACACTCAGAAAAAAGTGCCTGCGTACCGGATAGTACGCAGGCACTTTTACCATGGCGGTATGTTCAGTTGATGCAGATGCATTCGGTGGCAAACACCATGTCCTGCCGCAGCGCCTCTACCGCAGCGGCCTCGTCCCGATCCTTCAGCGCCTGGTACATCTGCTCGTGGCTGCTGAGAGAATTAATGTTGGAAATGGAGGTATCGTAGAACGTCAGAAAGACGGCGGTTTTGTTGTACAACTCGCGCAGGTATTTTTCCATGTAGATGTTGCCGGCGGCCTGCACGATCTCCTGATGAAATGCGGAATTCAGATCCACATAGGTGGCCATGGAGTAGTTGCGTGTCAGCTCCCGCTGTGCCTCCAGATTTTTTTCCATCCTGAGCAGTGCACCTTCGGTGATCCGCGGGATAGCCAGCCGCATCGCCTCCACCTCCAGTACGGTGCGCACGGCGTAGGCCTGCTCCATGTCAGACAGAGTGGGCTTCGTCACGAAGGTACCGTAGTTGGAGATCACATCCACCAGACCGTTATAGCTCAGGATGGCAATGCCGTTGCGGACAGTGGTGCGGCTGGTGTGCAGAGCCTCCGCCAGCTCATCCTCCACAATGCGGTTCCCAGGGAAAAGCGCCTTGGAAACGATCTGCTCTCTTACATATTCATATACTTTCTGCGCTGTAATACGCTCCGCCATAGAAAATCTCCCTTCCGGGCAAACTGTTGAAATGCTATACGATAATAATATATTATAGCAGATATGTTTTTCTCCGTGCAATAGCTTTTTTGTTTTTAGTAAATATTCGGCAAATATTTTGTATGTTTTGTCAATTTTATGGTGTCCCTGCTGCGGCGCCGGTCAACCGCCTGTGTGCAGGGGAGGACTTCTCTTGTGCTTGCAAATCCGGCGGCTTTGCGCTATGATAGAGGGGATCATTTTGAAGATAACGAGGGCTACGATATGATATATGCGCTTTATACGCTGGTGGTGCTGGTGCTGATCGGCTGCGACCAGCTGCTGAAAAGCTGGACGGTCAGCCATCTGGAGCTGGGCCAGAGCACCGGCTTCCTGCCGGGCTTTCTGCAGCTGACCCGTGTGCATAACTACGGCGCGGCGTGGTCAAGCTTTTCCGGCAAAACGGTGCTGCTGGTGGCGGTAACGGCGGTGCTGCTGGTGGCGGTGGCCTATCTGCTGCTGCGGCGGATCGTGCGGCATCCGCTGGGCGTCGCGGCGGCGCTGCTGATTTTGGGCGGCGGCGTGGGCAATATCATCGACCGCATCGCCAACGGCTACGTGGTGGATATGTTCGACCTGCTGCTGTTCGACTACCCCGTGTTCAATCTGGCCGACTGCTTCGTGGTGGTGGGCGTGATTCTGGGCGCGGTGTACTACCTGTGGTTCTACGAAAAATACGACGCAAGGAAGAAAGACGATGCAACTGACGCTGACGGCGACAAGTGAAGACCGGGGCGCCCGGATCGACGCGTGGCTGGCCGCCCATGTGGAGGGCCTGACCCGCAGCGCGGCGGCCAAGCTGCTGGAGAGCGGCGGTGTTGCTGTGAACGGCGCGAGCGCGGCGAAAAACTACCGTCTGACCGGCGGCGAGACCGTGGAAGTCACCCGCCCCGAGGCGGAGGAGATTGCCGTGGAGCCGCAGGATATTCCGCTGGACGTGGTGTATGAGGATCAGGACGTGATCGTGGTGAACAAGCCGGTGGGGCTGGTGGTGCATCCTGCGCTGGGCCATCCCGACGGCACGCTGGTCAACGCCCTGCTGCATCACTGCGGCGATTCGCTGTCCGGCATCGGCGGTGAGAAGCGGCCCGGTATCGTCCACCGCATCGACCGGGACACCAGCGGCCTGATCATCGCCGCCAAGAATGACGCCGCCCATCTGGCACTCAGCGCTCAGCTCAGCGACCATACGCTGGCCCGGACATACGAGTGTCTGGTGATGGGCAATCTGCGGCAGGACAGCGGCACGGTGGACGCACCCATCGGACGGCATCCCTCCGACCGGAAAAAGATGGCGGTGGAGCCCCGCAACGGCCGCCGCGCCGTGACCCATTGGGAGGTCATCGCCCGCTATAACGGCGTGACCCACGTGCGCTGCCGTCTGGAAACGGGCCGCACCCACCAGATCCGGGTACACATGGCCTACATCGGCCACCCCATTCTGGGCGACACGGTGTACGGCGCGAAAAAGCCGGTGCCGGGACTGGCAGGGCAGTGCCTTCAGGCGGGGGAGCTGCGCTTTGTCCACCCCCGGACAGGGAAACTGGTCACGGTGAGCTGTCCCCGCAGCCCGGAATTTGAGCAGCAGCTGCGGAAGTATGCCGGGCGAAGCTGAGACGCGGATAGAAAAAATTGCGTTTTTTTGCGGAATAGCTATTGACAAAACCGGCAAGATACGCTATTATATTACCGTTGTCCGCGCGGTTAGCTCAGCTGGCTAGAGCACATGCTTGACGTGCATGGGGTCACAGGTTCGAGTCCTGTACCGCGCAC
>OGPK01001145.1_pt1 | contig 21572 bp, 18 predicted proteins | sample 1552921 | NCBI WGS metagenome assembly OGPK01 (sample SAMEA2580264, study PRJEB22360) | human gut metagenome | biome: human gut; feature: human-associated habitat; material: faeces | place: Denmark | collected 2008/2010 | reverse complement strand
TGAACACCATGACCAGCGCCAGCGCCACGAAGCCGCCGGTGACGCTGGCGGTACGGGTACCGCCGTCGCCCTGCAGAACATCACAGTCGATGGTGACGGTGCGCTCGCCCAGCAGTTGCATATCCACCGCCGCCCGAAGGCTGCGGCCAATGAGCCGCTGAATTTCCGCGCTGCGGCTGCTGAGCTTCAGCTTGTCCACATCACGGCGGCTGCGCTGGCGGTTGGCGCGGGGCAGCATGGAGTACTCCGCCGTGACCCAGCCGCAGCCGGGCTTCACGTGGGGCGGCACACGCTCCTCCACTGAGGCGGTGCACAGCACCACCGTGTCGCCGCAGCGGATCAGCACGCTGCCCTCGGCAAATTTGTTGAAATCCGGCGTGATGGTCACATCACGCAATTCGTTATACTGTCTTCCATCGGCTCTGGTCACGGATATCATTCCCCTTTCGGTGGTTTTTCAAATCAGAACAGGTCTGCGGTGAATTCCTTTGCGTCAAAGGGCTTCAGGTCGTTGATGCCCTCGCCCACGCCCACAAACTTCACCGGCACCTGCAATTCCTGGGCGATGGCCACCACGATACCGCCCTTGGCGGTGCCGTCCAGCTTGGTGAGGATGATGCCGGTCAGACCCGCCGTCTCCTTGAAGGTGCGGGCCTGCACCAGGCCGTTCTGGCCGGTGGTGGCGTCCAGCACCAGCAGCGTCTCGCACACGGAATCCGGGCATTCCCGGGCGATGATCTTCCGCAGCTTTGCCAGTTCGTTCATCAGATTCTGCTTGTTGTGCAGGCGGCCCGCCGTGTCGCACAGCACCACGTCCACGCCCCGGGCCTTGGCGGCCTGTAGGGCGTCGAACAGCACGGAGCCGGGGTCGGCGCCCTCGTTCTGGCGGATGATGTCCACACCGGCGCGGTCAGCCCAGATCTCCAGCTGGTCGGCGGCGGCGGCACGGAAGGTATCGCCGGCGCACAGCAGCACCTTTTTGCCCTCCGCCTTCAGCTGGGCGGCCAGCTTGCCGATGGACGTGGTCTTGCCCACGCCGTTGACGCCGATGAACAGCACGATGCTGGGGGTGGTGGACAGGTTCAGTGCCGCGTCGCCCACCTCCAGCTTTTCCGCCAGAATGGCCCGCAGCGCGTCCTTCACCTCGTCGGCGCGGGTCAGCAGCCGCTCCTTTACCTTTTTGCGCAGCTTCGCCACCGCGTCGGTGGCGGACTCCACGCCCATATCGGCCAGGATCAGCGCTTCCTCCAGCTGGTCATAAAACTCGTCGTCCAGCTTATCAAATGTCACAGAGGCCAGCCATGCCTCCTTGAGCTGCTTGAAAAATCCCATAGCGTCCTCCTTATTTGATATTCAGTTCCTTTGCCATGTCGTTCATATTGATGGTCAGAATGCGGCTGACGCCCCGCTCCTGCATGGTGACGCCGTACAGCACGTCGGCCTCCTCCATGGTGCCCCGGCGATGGGTAATGACGATGAACTGGGTCTTTCCGGCGATGCGCCGCATGTAACGGGCGTAGCGCACCACGTTGGACTCGTCCAGCGCCGCCTCGATCTCGTCCATGACGCAGAACGGCGTGGGGTGCACCTTCAGAATGGCGAAGTACAGGGCGATGGCCACAAAGGCCTTTTCGCCGCCGGACAGCAGCGTGATGGTTTTCAGCTGCTTTCCGGGCGGCTGCACCCGAATTTCAATGCCGCAGTTGAGGATATCCTTCTCGTCCTCCAGCTCCAGCTGGGCCTTGCCGCCGCCGAACAGCTCCAGAAACGTCTCCTGAAAGCTCTCGTTCAGCAGCTTGAACTGCTGGGCGAAGATGGCCGTCATCTGCTTGGTCAGCTCCTCGATGACGCCCAACAGCTCCTCACGGGCCTTTTCCACGTCGGCACGCTGCTCGGACAGGTAGGTATACCGGGTGTTGACCCGCTCGTATTCGTCGATAGCGCCGATGTTGGGGGTGCCCAGTCCCTTGATCTCCCGGTTCAGCTCCGCAATGCGGCGGGTGGCCTTGGGTACGCTCTCCAGCTCCACGCGCTGCTCCAGCGCGGCGCTGTGGCTCAGTTCATAGCGCTCCCACAGCTTGTCCAGCAGGGCCGCTTCCTCCATGGCGTTGCTTTGCAGCTTCTGCTCCATGCGGGACAGCTCCTGCGTGGTGGCGATCACCGCATCGTTGCACTCGCGGCTCTCGCGGTTTTTGGCGTCCCGCTGGCCCTCCAATTGCAGCTTCTGGGCCGACAGCTCCGAGAGCTTTTCCCGCAGCTGAGTTCCCTGCTGCCGCAGGTTGTCCAGCTGGGCCTGATGGGCAGCGATATCGCTTTCGGCCTGCCGGTTGGCGGCAGAGAACTGCTCCATCAGCGCCTGCCGCTGATCCCGGTCGGTCACCATATCCAGCCGCAGCCGCTTCAGGTCGGCGATGCTGCGCTCACCCGCGTCCCGCTCGGCGGCCAGAGCCGCCTGAGCGGCCTTCTTCTCGCTGACCTGCTGGGACAGGGCGTTGGTCTTTTCCAGCAGATCACTCTGGCCGCTCTGGCTCTCCTCCGCACGGCGGCGCAACTCGGCGGCCCTGGCTTCCTTCTCCGCCACGTCGGCCTCCACGGCGGCGCAGCGCTGCCGGTCGGCCTCGGTGCGTTGGGCCAGTGTATCCAGCTCGGCCTGCAAGTCCTCGCAGCTCTGCTCCAGCGTGTTGTTCAGGATGTCATAATGCTCCTGCTTCGCCTGATATTGCAGCACCAGATCCTCCGCCTTGCGCTGCTGGGCAGAAGCCACCTCCAGCTCATACTGGGCTTTTTGCAGCTCGCGCTGGGCGTCCTCGGCCTTCTGTTTGGCGGCGGACAGCCTGTCCCGCATGCCGCCCAGCTGGCCGTTCAGTTTCTCCAGCTCGTTGGCGCGGCTCAGTACACCGCCGCTGCCGCCGGTCATGGAGCCGCCCCGGTTCATCACCTGTCCGTCCAGCGTGACGATGCGGAAGCTGTTGCGGTACTTCCGCGCCATGGCGATGCCGCAGTCCAGATCCTCCACCACCACGGTACGGCCCAGCAGGCTCTTGAAGATGCCGTCATACTGCCGGTCATATTCGATCAGGTCGACGGCCAGCCCCACAAAGCCGTATTCGCCGCTGACGTTCTCCCGCAGCGTGTCGCCCCGGACGGCGGTCATAGGCAGGAAGGTGGCCCGCCCGCCATTGCGCTGCTTCAGGTAGCCGATGGCGGCCTTGCCGTCCTCCTCCCGGTCTACCACGATGTTCTGCATACCCGCGCCCAGCGCGATCTCCAGCGCCACCGTGTACTTTTCCTGTGTCTTGATCAGGCTGGCCACCGGGCCGTGAATGCCCCGCAGGGCCTTCTTCTCCGCCGCCTGCATCACCAGCTTCACCGCGTTGGAGAAGCCCTCGTACTCCTTCTCCATCTCCGTCAGCAGACGGATGCGGTTTTCCAGCGCCGCCGCGTCCATGGTCAGCTGTAATTTCTCCGCTTCCGCATCGGCGGAGCGCTTTTTGCGTCCTTCCATTTTCAGGCTGTGTCCCTGAATGATGTTGCTGACGGCCTGCGCCTCCTCCCTGGCCGCGTTGAGAAGCTTCCGGTTCTCTCGGGATTCCTTGCCGCTCTGCTCCAGCTTTTCCTGTGCGGCGGTCAGCTCGCCCGCCGTGTGCTCCCGGCGCTCGTCCATCTGGCTCATGCCGGAGCGCAGGGCGGACAGCTCCGCCTTGCCGTCGGCGGCGGCGGACAGCAGCAGCGCCTCCTCCGCCCGCAGGGACTCCGCCGTGCGGGCAGCGCCCGCCGCGGTGTCGGTCAGCTCCCGTGCCTTTGCCAGCAGGCCGTCCAGCTCCTGTGCCAGTGCGGCGCTCTCCTGATCGATCTGGCCGATGCGCTCCAGCTGGGCATCCACCTGAGATTGCAGGCTACCCGCCCGGTTCTCCGTGTCCTCCATCTCCCGCTGAATGCGCTGGATACTCTCGTTATTGTGCTCCACCGAGGTGTGCAGCACGGCGATGGCGCTGTCATGCTCGCCGCCGGCGGCTTCCAGCTGGCTCACCTGTCCCCGGAGCGTCTCCGCCTCCAGATCATTGCGCCGCACCTGCTCGCTCAGTTCCTCGGCGGCGGCGTAGGCGGCTTCCAGCGCCGCTTCCGCCTGCTCCTTGTCGGTACGGGCGCTCTCCACGTCGGTCTGCAATTTGAATTTGGCGGTTTTCAAGTCCTGTAACTGTTCCAGCCACACGCTGATCTCCAGTACCCGCAGCTCATCCCGCAGCACCAGATACTTTTTGGCCACCTCCGCCTGCTTGCGCAGCGGCTCCACCTGCAATTCCAGCTCCGCGATCTTGTCGTTGATACGCACCAGATTCTCCTGTGTGCGCTCCAGCTTCCGCTCGGCCTCCTCCTTGCGGTGGCGGTACTTGCTGATGCCCGCCGCCTCCTCAAACACCTCCCGGCGCTCGCCGGATTTGACGGACAGGATCTCGTCGATCTTGCCCTGCCCGATGATGGAGTAGCCCTCCCGGCCCATGCCGGTGTCCATGAACAGCTCGTTCACGTCCTTCAGCCGCACCGACTGCTTGTTGATGTAATATTCCGATTCGCCGCTGCGGTAGTACCGGCGGGTAACGGCCACCTCCGCCTCGTCACGGGGGAAGATATGCTCGGTGTTGTCAATGACCAGCGTCACCTGCGCAAAGCCCATCTGGCTGCGCTTCTCCGTGCCGCCGAAGATCACGTCCTCCATCTTGGCGCCGCGGAGCTGGCGGCTGTTCTGCTCGCCCATGACCCAACGGATGGCGTCGGAGATATTGGACTTGCCGGAGCCGTTGGGGCCTACGATGGCGGTGATATCCTCTCCGAAATTCAGAACGGTCTTATCGGGAAATGATTTGAAGCCCTGAATTTCAAGCGCTTTTAAGTACAAATAGTCCACCTCATTTTACATTGGCATACTTTAACTAGGATAGTGTATCAGAAAAGTGTGTATTTTTCAAGTTAAAGTTGATGGGGCGGCGGATTTGCGCCTGTCCCATGCGAAATTTAAGAAGCCCTTGACAAGCGAAACGAAATAGATATAATAAAGGCAAAAATATTACCGCAAAGCGGTTTTAGCCCAGTTTGTTTAGGTTTAAAAAAACCGTCACTTGGCCGAGTGGCGGTTTTCCCATTTGATCTTCAATGTCCCGGCAGGGATGAAACTCCCCTTATCCAATAAAGAAAGGACAGTATCACCATGGACAAAACCCTTGGCTATATCCTCTGCACCCAGTCGCCGGGCCTGTTTCTGGCGGCGCTGATGCTGCTGCTGTTTTACTTTGCACGGCGGCGGGAGCACCATGTCCGCGCCGTGATGGATCTGGTGCTGTGCATCGTCTGCGCGGCGGGCGGCGTGGCGCTGTACTTCGTAGGCATGGGCGCGGGCCACTTCACCATTCAGGACTTCTATGCCATCCGTACCCCCGGCTGGGTGGGGATCGGCGTTGTGGTGATCTTCAATGTATGGCTGATCGCCCGGGGCTTTCTGGCGGTGAACCGCCGCCGCACGGCGGAGAAGAACGCCAACCGCGCCGCTAACCGTGCGGCAAACGCCGCCCAGCAGCAGCGCGAGGCCGAACAGCGGCAGTCCGCCATCGACGCCAACGCGGATATTGAGGGGAAATAACCCACACTTGTACCCATTTCCGGGGGAAAGCGCAGCGGAAGACCGCCGCTATCGCGCTTTCCCCCGGAACTTTTTTCGATTCTTATTGACATTTCTCCCCTTTTTCTATATAGTGTACTTGCCAAATTTCAAAGAGACATACAGGCCGGTTCCGGCCCTCGGTGAATACAGAGAGAAGAGGCGAAAATTTCTTTATGAACGGGGGAGGATAAATGTCCAAAGAGTTGATTCGCCTGCGGGATCTCTGCATGGCGTTTGACGACGAGCTGGTTCTCGACAACATCAATCTTTACATCAACGATTCCGAATTCCTCACACTGCTTGGACCCAGCGGCTGTGGCAAAACCACGACGCTGCGCATCATCGGTGGGTTTACCACGCCCACTTCCGGTGATGTGACCTTTGACGGTGTGAGGATCAATGACGTTCCGCCGCATAAGCGGCAGATCAACACCGTGTTCCAGAAATACGCCCTGTTTCCCCATCTGGACGTATTCGAGAACATCGCCTTCGGCCTGCGCATCGCCAAGGTGCCGCAGGACGAGGTGGAGCAGCGTGTGACGGAAATGCTGGAGGTGGTCAGCCTGAAGGGCTTTGAGCAGCGCCGCGTTGACCAGCTTTCCGGCGGACAGCAGCAGCGTGTGGCCATTGCCCGTGCGCTGGTGAACCGTCCCAAGGTGCTGCTGCTGGACGAGCCGCTGGGCGCGCTGGATCTCCGGCTGCGGAAGGATATGCAGAACGAGCTGAAGCGTATCCAGCAGCAGATGGGCATCACGTTTATCTACGTGACCCACGATCAGGAGGAAGCCCTGACCATGTCCGACACCGTGGTGGTGATGGACAAGGGCCGCATCCAGCAGATCGGAACGCCGGAAGATATATATAACGAGCCGAAAAACGCCTTTGTGGCGGACTTTATCGGCGAAAGCAACATCCTCAACGGCACCATGGTGCGGGACAAAGTGGTGAAGATGTACGGCAAGGAGTTCCCCTGCGTGGACGGCGGCTTTGCCGAAAATGAGCCGGTGGACGTGGTCATCCGGCCGGAGGACATCGACATCGTGCCCGTGGAGCAGGGCCAGCTGGTGGGCACTGTCACCAACGTGACCTTCAAGGGGATGCAGTACGATATTATCGTGGACTTCCGCGGCTTCAAATGGCTGATCCAGACCACCGACCATTCGCCGGTGGGCGCCCGGATCGGCGTGAAGATCGACCCGGAGGGCTTCCACATCATGAAGAAGAGCGAATACTCCGGTATGTTCGGTGATTACTCCTCCTACTCCGAGGAGTACGAGGAATTGGCGGACGCCAGCGCAAAGCTGGAAGAGGAGGAGAGCGAGGATGAAGAATAAGCTCTCCCGTTTCGCCGTGCCTTATGTGGTGTGGATGGCCATTTTCGTGGTGGCTCCTATCCTTATTATGGTGGTATACGCCTTCTCCAACGCCGACGGCGGCGCGACGCTGGACAACTTTGTCCAGATGGGCGGCTACGCGGCGGTGTTCGGCCGCTCCTTCAAGCTGGCCATCATCGCCACGGCAATCTGCCTGCTGATCGGCTATCCCGTGTCCTATTTTCTCAGCCGCGAGGGTGCGTCCTTCCAGAAGATCGCCATGGTGCTGATCATGCTGCCCATGTGGATGAACTTCCTGCTGCGCACCTACTCGTGGATGACCATTCTGGAGAACAACGGCCTTTTGAACCAGCTGTTCCAGAAGCTGGGCATCATCGCACTGTATAACAGCATCACCGGCAGTAATCTGGAGTACTTCTCCATGATGAACACCCAGGGCGCGGTGGTGCTGGGCATGGTGTATAACTATCTGCCCTTTATGATCCTGCCCATCTATTCCGTCATCGTGAAGCTGGATTATTCGCTTCTGGAGGCGGCCCGCGATCTGGGCGCCAACAACGTCACCGTGTTCCGCAAGGTGATTCTGCCCCTGAGCCTGCCGGGCGTGCTGTCCGGCATCACCATGGTGTTCGTCCCCTCGGTGTCTACCTTCGCCATCAGCCGCATGCTGGGCGGCGGCACGGAACTGCTGCTGGGCGACCTGATCGAGCGGCAGTTTCTGGGCGGCGCGTATAACCCCCAGCTGGGCGCGGCTATCTCGCTGGTGATGATGATCATCGTGGTCATCTGCATGCTGGTGATGAACCGCTTCGGCGAGGGTGAAGAACAGGCGGTGATGCTATGAGACAGAGACGGGCAAACTCCGTAGGCGACCGCCTGCTGATGATCCTGACGGGCCTGTTCCTGTACGCGCCCATCATCATCCTGATCGTATTTTCCTTCAATGCCGGAAACAGCTCCAGCGTGTGGAAGGGCTTTTCCCTCCACTGGTATCAGCAGCTGTTCCAGAACCGGCTGATCATGCACAGCGTGTATATCACGCTGCTGGTGTCCCTGCTGGCCACGGTCATCGCCACCATCGCGGGCACCTTTGCCGCCATCGGCTTTTACGGCATGCGCCGCAAGGCACGGAATAGCCTCATGGCCGTCAACAACATCCCCATGATGAACGCCGATATCGTCACCGGCGTCAGCCTGTGCCTGCTGTTCGTGGTGTTCTTCAACGGCTGGGGCGCCTTTGCCGGATGGGTGAATAGCTGGCAGAGCGCCATCGTCCTGCCGGAGCGGCTGACCATGGGCTTCGGCACGCTGCTGATCGCCCACATCTGCTTCAACATCCCCTACGTCATCCTGTCCGTTGGCCCCAAGCTGCGGCAGATGGACCGCAATCTGGTGGACGCGGCCCAGGATCTGGGCTGCACCTGGATGCAGGCCTTCTGGAAGGTCATCATTCCGGAGATCAAGCCCGGCATCGTGTCCGGCGCGCTGACGGCTTTCACCATGTCCATTGACGACTTCATCATCAGCTACTTCACCGCCGGCACCAGCGCCTCCACGCTGGCCATGACCATCTACGGCATGACCAAGAAGCGTGTCAGCCCGGAAATCAACGCCATCTCCACGCTGCTGTTCGTGACGGTGATCTTGCTGCTGGCCATCATCAACATCCGGGAGAACCACGTCCAGCACCACGCCCAGCACCATCACCGGGAGGGCGCGGCAGCCAACGCGCCTGCTCCCAGACGGCGCGATAACGGCGTGTGGAAGAAGGTCACGGCGGGCGTGCTGGCCTGTGTGCTGGTGGCCGTGCTGATCTTTACCGGCAGTGCCGCCCGGTCTGACCGGGTGGTGAACGTCTGCTCCTGGGGCGAGTATATTGACGAGGCTCTTATCACGGAGTTCGAGGAAAAGACCGGCATCCGCGTCAACTATCAGACCGCCGAGAGCAACGAGGCTCTCTACTCCCTCATCAAGATGGGCGGCGCGGACTTCGACGTGATCGTGCCCTCCGACTACATGATCGGACGGCTCATTGAGGAGGACATGCTGGCAGAGCTGGACTACAGCGCCATCCCAAACTATGACCTGATCGACGATCAGTACAAGTCCCTCAGCTTCGACCCGGAGAACAAGTACACCGTTCCCTACACCTGGGGCACCGTGGGCATCATCTACAACACCACCATGGTGGACGAGCCCATCACCAGCTGGGGCGCCATGTTCGACGAGAAGTACGCCGGGCAGGTGCTGATGATCAACAACTCCCGCGACGCCCTGATGGTCGCCCTGTGCTATCTGGGCTACGACATCAATACCACCGACGAGGCCCAGCTGGAGGAAGCCTTCCAGCTGATCTACGATGCCAAGAACAAGGGCGTGTATCAGGCCTTCGTCATGGACGAGATCTTCGGCAAGATGGAGGGCGGCAACGCCGCCATCGCCATGTACTACGCCGGCGACTATCTGACCATGCTGGAGAATAACGAGGATCTGGCCTTTGTGGTGCCCGACGAGGGCAGCAACTGGTTTGTGGACGCCATGTGCGTGCTGAAATCCAGCCAGCACAGAGAAGAAGCCATGGAGTGGATCAACTTCATCGCGTCCACCGAGTCCAACCTTGCCAACATGGACTACATCTGGTACGCGTCCCCCAACACTGAGGCGCTGGCGGAGTACCCCGCCTACTACGAGGAGGAGTACGAGGAGCCGCTGGACGAGGAGATCTACAACATCATGGCCGCACCGCCCGAGGTGCTGGAGCGCTGTGAGCTGTACATCAATCTGCCCCAGGAGACGCTGAAGTTCTATAATGACCTTTGGACAAGGTTAGGAATCTAATGGAGGTATTTTCAATGATCGAGATCGGCATGACCTATACCATGGAAAAGACCGTCACCCCCGACATGACCGCCAAGGCCGTTGGCTCCGGCGGGCTGGAGGTGTTCGGTACCCCCTTTATGATGGGCCTGATGGAGAACGCCGCCATGCAGTGCGTCCAGCCGGAGCTGCCGGAGGGTAAGGGCACCGTGGGCGTGGAGATCAGCTCCAGCCATCTGGCTCCCACTCCTGTGGGCATGAAGGTGTCCGCCACCGCCGAAGTCACCGGCGTCAGCGCCAACGGCAAGATGATCTCCTTCAAGGTGACCGCCAGCGACGAGGAGGGCCTGATCGGCGAGGGCACCCATACCCGCGCCGTCATCGACAACACCCGTTTCCTGCAGAAGTGCAACGACAAGCTGGCACGGGTCAAATAAGAAAACAATGCAAAAAGAGAGCGCCCGCAGGGGCGCTCTCTTTTTGCACACACTGGCGTGACAATCCGTGCTTGGCCCCCTCTGTGAGGGGGCTGGCGAGCGCAAGCGAGACTGGGGGAGAGAATCTGAGATTTTAATTCTCTCCCTCCGGCGCTTCGCGCCACCTCCCTCACAGAGGGAGGCTTTGGTTCGGAATGACAGAAATGCATTTCTCGACAAGCTCAAGCGTTTTGCGCTTACTCATGATGAAAACTGGTGACGATGGCAGACTCCTTCTCCGGAATGCCGAACTGCTCCCGGCCCAGCTGAATGCTCTTCATCAGAAAGGCCATGTTGCGGCCCAGCGTCCGCATGGTTTGCAGCCCCTCACCGTCCTTGCGCACCTCCTCCGGGGTGTTGCCGTACACCATGTTCCAGTACTGGCTGCTGGCGATGGGCATTCCGGTGATGGTGAAGTACTTGTTCAGCACGTCGAAGGAGGCGGTGTTGCCGCCCCGGCGGCAGGACACCACCGCCGCGCCCACCTTCATGGTCTTGTTGATGTGGGGCGTGCTGTAAAACAGCCGATCCATAAAGGCGATGGCGCCGCCTGCCGGGGACGCGAAGTACACCGGCGCGCCGATCACCAGCGCGTCCGCCTCGGCCAGCTTGGGAGCCGTCTCGTTCACCAGATCGTCGTATACGCAGCGGAAGGTTTTCTTGCAGGACGCACAGGCGTTGCAGCTGTGAGCCGTGTGGCCTGCCTGCACGATCTCCGTTTCGATGCCCTCGGCCTCCAGCGTTTTGGCCAGCTCCTCCAGCGCCGTATAGGTGCAGCCCTTCTCGTGGGGGCTGCCGTTGATCAGCAATGCTTTCATATGATCGTCCTCCTTGCCATTGTTAGCGCTATTATACCGCGCCGCCGGTGAAAAATCCAGTCCTCGTTTTTGCGGCCTTTCTCAGAAAAAATGCGCTTGACAAGTGTCTGAAATCGGACTATACTACGAAAAGTCTGATTTCGGACGGACAGGAGGACATGCCATGGAACGCCGTGAAGCTTTGGCCGCGTATAACGATGCCTACAAGGAGCAGGATGACCTGTACCGGGCGGTGGCCCGGCAGTGCGGACTGTCGGACTGTGCCTTCTGGGTGCTGTACGCCCTGCGGGAGTCCGGCCGCCCCATGACCCAGAGCGACGTGTGCGCCGCCGTGTACCAGCCCAAGCAGACGGTACACTCGGCCCTGAAAAAGCTGGCGGGGGAGGGCTATCTGCAATTGACGGAGGGCCGTGACCGCCGCAGCAAGTACCTGACCCTGACGGCGGCGGGGGAGACGCTGATGGCGCGCACCGTCGACCGGGTGATGGCGGCGGAGGAAACGGCCATGGACACCCTGACGGCGGCGGAACGGACGCAGTTTCTGGCGCTGTGCCGCCGCTACAACGCCGCGCTGCGGCAGGCGCTGTCCACGGCCATCGAGGAGAAAAAGGAGTAAACCATGAAGATACAGTTATCCGATCACTTTACCTATAAAATGCTGCTGCGGTTCGTGCTGCCGTCCATCATCATGATGGTGTTCACCTCCATCTACGGCGTGGTGGACGGGCTGTTTGTGTCCAATTTCGTGGGCAAGACCCCCTTCGCCGCCGTGAATCTGGTGATGCCCTTCATCATGGTCTTTGGCGGCATCGGCTTCATGTTCGGCACCGGCGGCAGCGCACTGGTGGCCAAAACCATGGGCGAGGGCGACAAGCACCGCGCCAATCAGTACTTCACCATGATGATCGCCGCCACCCTCATCTGCGGCGTCATCATCTCCACGCTGGGCGTGATCTTTATGGAGCCTATCTCCGTCTTTCTGGGTGCGGACGCGGAAATGCTGCCGGATTGCGTGCTGTATGGCCGCATCGTGCTGGCCTTCAACACGGCGTATATGCTGCAAAACGTGTTCCAGAGCTTCCTGATCGCGGCGGAAAAGCCCAAGCTGGGCCTGTGGGTCACGGTGGCGGCGGGCGTTACCAACATGGCGCTGGACGCCCTGTTCATGGCGGTGTTCCACTGGGGCGTGGCGGGCGCTGCCATCGCCACCGGCATCAGCCAGATCGTGGGCGGCGTGCTGCCGCTGGTGTACTTCCTGCGGCCCAACAGCAGCCTGTTGCAGCTGACAAAGACAAAGCTGGAGCTGCGGCCTATCTTGCAGGCCAGCGGCAACGGCGCGTCGGAGCTGGTCAGCAACGTGACCGCCTCGGTGGTGGGCATGCTGTATAACTTCCAGCTGCTGCGGCTGGCGGGGCAGAACGGCGTGGCGGCTTTCGGCGTGCTGATGTACGTGGAGTTCATCTTCGCCGCCGTGTTCATCGGCTATGCCATCGGCTGCGCGCCCATCGTCAGCTATCATTTCGGCGCGGGCAACCGGGGCGAGCTGCAGAACCTGCTGCGGAAAAGTATTCTGCTGATGGGCGTGGGCGGCCTTGCCATGGTGGGCGTGGCCCAGGGACTGGCCGGACCTATGGCACGGCTGTTCGTGGGGTATGACGATACCCTGTGCCAGATGACGGTGCATGCCTTCCGCATCGCCACATTGTCCTTCGTGCTGGTGGGGCTTAACATTTTCGCCTCGTCCTTCTTCACGGCGCTGAACGACGGCGTGGTGTCGGCCATCATTTCCTTCCTGCGCACCTTCGTATTCAAGCTGTCGGCGGTACTGCTGCTGCCCCTGATCTGGGAGCTGGACGGCATCTGGTGGGCCGAGGTGGCGGCGGAGATCTGCGCTTTCGGTCTTGGCATGGCGTTCCTGCTGGGCAAACGGAAAAAGTACGGGTATATGTGAGCGTGCTGCCCCTTGACAAGCGGCGCAAAATGGGTATAATAAAAGCAAGGGTATCAAGCAGAGCGGTTTGATCCCTGTCAGAAATGATTTTTAGAAACCTGAAAAACCGTCACTTGGCAGAGTGGCGGTTTTTGATTTTTATCCGCAAAGCGAAAGCAGGGGCAGACAGAGTCGTCCGCCCCTACAGGCTTTTTTCTATCTATGTCATTGCGCGCCAATGCTCACACTGGCGTGGCAATCCGTAGTCTTCGTTTTACAACAAACCCCGCTGCACCATCGGTGCAGCGGGGTTGTACGTCTGTTTACTTGTGCAGCAGGGGACTCAGGGGCTTGTAGATCAGAAAGCACAGCGCCACATCCAGCAGACCCTTCACCAGCGTAAAGGGTACGTTGAATACCAGCAGACAGTTGAACAGGGCGTTGCCGGTGGGTACGTGCGCCACACCGCCCAGGATCGCCTCGTACATGCCCACGATTGCCTCCAGCGGCAGGTTGTACAGCACCACATAGGCGGGGTAGACGATGAAATAGTTGGCCACGATGCTGATGAGAGCCATGGCCACCGCCCCCACCAGCGAGCCGATCAGCGCGCTCTTGCGGCTCTTGCTGCGCTTGTAGATCATACCGGCGGCGAACACGAAAATCGCGCCCAGAATGAAGTTGGACAGCTCGCCCACACCGGCGCTGGAGCCGAAGGGCAGGTGCAGCAGGTTCTTCACCAGCTGAATAGCCACGCCGTATACAGGGCCCAGAGAGAAGGTGCCCAGCAGGGCGGGCAGGTCGGAGATGTCCAGCTTGATAAAGGCCGGCATCAGCGGAATGGCGAATTCGATGAATTGCAGCACGGCGGCTACCGCCGTCAGCATGGCTGCCACGGCCAGATGATGGGTTCTTTGTTTTTGCTTTTGCGTCATGAAAAAAAGCTCCTTTTCAATGGTGTAACACCCTTGGAAACGGTTGTCTCCCAAGGTGCACGCATCAAAAAAGAGCATCACGAAAATGCCGTACACGCCTTCTCTCATCCAGACTATACTGTCGGTACCGGAATCGCACCGGTTCCTGCTCGCCGTCAGGCTCGCTCGCGGACTATACCGCCGGTGGGGAATTTCACCCCGCCCCGAAGACAATTGATCCAGTTGTGTTCGCGATTATGATACAACAAACGACAGAAAAATGCAAGAGGAAATTTCAGCGAAAAAATAATGTCGTTCCCATATAATTTTTCATGAGAACCATCAAAATCATGCGTTTTACTTTTGGCGAAAATCACGCTATACTGAGAAAACAACAGAATATCCCTCATTTTCATCTTGCGTAATGGTGGGAAAAACGGTATAATACTATGGTTATTATGCATCCGTATGCGTATTTGCAAGGAGAGCGTCACTATGAGCACCGTCATCACGTCTATCGACCCCCATTCCCCGGCGGAAAAGGCCGGGATCGCTGTGGGGGAGCAGCTGCTGGAGATCAACGGCCACCACATCGTGGACGTGCTGGACTACCGGTTCTACGGCTATGACCCTGTGGCGGTGCTGCGTCTCAGTAAGGACGGCCACACCCGCACCGTCACCATCCGCAAGGAGGAGGGCCGTGACCTGGGCCTGAACTTCAATACCTATTTAATGGATGAGATGCACCAGTGCGCCAACCACTGCCTGTTCTGCTTCGTGGATCAGATGCCGCCCAACATGCGGCCGTCCCTGTACATCAAGGACGACGATGAGCGGCTCAGCTTCCTGCTGGGCAACTACACCACCCTGACCAACCTCAGCGAGCGGGAGGCACAGCGGATCATCGACCTGCACATCAGCCCCATCAACGTGTCCGTCCACGCCACGGAGCCGCAGCTCCACTGTACGCTGCTGGGCAACAAGGGAGCGGAGCGGTCGCTGGAATACATCCGGCGCTTCTGCAAGGCGGGCATCGTCATGAACGGCCAGATCGTGGTGTGCCCCGGCTGGAACGACGGCGACGCTCTGCGCCGCACGCTGCGTGACCTGACGGACTGGCAGTTTTCCAGCTGCTCGCTGGTGCCGGTAGGCATCACCAAGTACCGCAAGGGCCTTGCCAAGCTGCGGCCTGTGGACAGCGAATGCGCGCGGGAGATCATCGCCATTGCCGAGGAGTACGGGCAGGAGAACCTGCGGCGCTACGGCACCCGGCGGTTCTTCTGCGCCGACGAGCTGTTCCTGCGGGCGGGATTGCCGCTGCCGGAGGAGGAGTATTACGAGGGCTACCGCCAAATCGAAAACGGCGTGGGCATGCTGAGGTCGCTGGAGAAGGAGTTCCTGTCCGCTATGAAGCTGGAGGAGCCGGACGCCGCGCCCAGCCCCTTCACCATCGCCACCGGCGTGGCCGCCGCGCCCTTTATGCAGACGCTGGTGGACGCCGCCAAAGCGTACTTCCCCAAGCTTGACGCGGAGGTGGTGGCCGTGGAGAACGACTTCTTCGGCCGCACCATCGACGTGGCGGGGCTGCTGACGGGGCAGGACATCGCCAAGCAGCTGCAAGGCCGGGTCACTGGCCGCCGTGTGCTGCTGACGGTGCACATGCTGCGCCACGGCGAAACGGTATTTTTAGATGACTATACGGTGGACAGGCTGTCCTGTGAGCTGGGCAGCCCCGTCCAGATCGTGGACGACGACGGCGGCTCGCTGCTGGACGCCATGCTGGAAGCCACCGTGGGATAAGAGGAGGGATAACTATGGCAAAACCTTTGATCGCCATCGTGGGCCGCCCCAATGTGGGCAAGTCCATGCTGTTCAATAAGCTGATCGGCAAGCGCCTGAGTATCGTGGAGGACACGCCCGGCGTCACCCGCGACCGCATCTACGGCGAAAGTGAGTGGCTGGGCCGCAAGTTCCGTCTGGTGGACACCGGCGGCATTGAGCCCAGCACTGACAATCAGATCCTGTCCTTCATGCGGGAACAGGCCCAGATCGCCATTGACAACGCCACGGTGATCGTGTTCGTCACCGATATCAAGACCGGCATGACCGCCGCCGATCAAGAGGTGGCGGGGATGCTCCAGCGCAGCAAAAAGCCCATCGTGCTGGCTGTCAACAAAATGGACGCCACCGGCACGGTGGACCCGGATTTTTACGAGTTCTATAATCTTGGCCTAGGCGACCCGGTGGCGGTGTCCGCCGTTCACGGACACGGCACCGGTGACCTGCTGGACGAGTGCCTGAAGTACTTCCCAACCGAGGAGGACGAGGACGACGAGTCCGACGTGATTCAGGTGGCCATCATCGGCAAGCCCAACGTGGGCAAGTCCAGCCTGACCAACCGCATTCTGGGCGAGCAGCGTGTCATCGTCAGCAACGTGGCGGGCACCACCCGCGATGCCATCGACAGCTATTTCGAGAACGCCCAGGGCAAATACAACTTCATCGACACCGCCGGCATGCGGAAAAAGTCCAAGGTGGACGACAATATCGAGAAATACAGCGTCCTGCGGGCCACCATGGCCATTGAGCGCAGCGACGTGTGCCTCATCATGATCGACGCCAACGACGGCGTCACCGAGCAGGACACCAAGGTGGCCGGTCTGGCTCACGAGGCGGGCAAGGCCTGCATCATCGTGGTGAACAAGTGGGACGCCGTAGAGAAGGACGACAAGACCATGGATCGCATGCGGGAGGATATCCGCCGCGACCTGAGCTTCATGACCTACGCGCCCATCGTGTTCATCTCTGCCCTGACGGGCCAGCGGGTCAGCCGCCTGTTTGAGCTGATCAACTATGTCAACGATCAGGCTTCTATGCGCATCACCACCGGCATGCTGAACAGCGTGCTGGCCGACGCCCAGACCCGCGTCCAGCCCCCCACTGACAAGGGCCGCCGCCTGAAGATCTACTATATGACCCAGGTGGGTATCAAGCCGCCCCACTTCGTGGTGTTCTGCAACGATAAGAAGCTCTTCCACTTCTCCTACCGCCGGTATCTGGAGAACCAGATCCGCAGCGTATTCGGCTTGGAGGGCACCCCCATTATTATGACCATTCGTCAGAAGGGAGAGGACGAGAACGCATGAGCCACATTATTTTTAATGTATTCTGCGTGGTGCTGGTGCTGCTGGTGTCGTATCTGCTGGGCTGCTTCAACGGCTCGGTGGTCATCTCTCACTTTATTATAAAGGACGACGTCCGCTCCCACGGCAGCGGCAACGCGGGACTGACCAACTTCTACCGCACCTACGGCGCGAAATACGCCCTTGGCGTGATCGCGCTGGACATGGGCAAGACCGTGGTGGCGGGCCTCATCGGGGGGTATCTCTTCTGGTTTTTGCGGCAGGACTGGACGCTGGGCCTGCTGCTGGCGGGTATTGGCTGCGAGCTGGGTCACATGTTCCCGGCGTTCTATGGCTTCAAGGGCGGCAAGGGCATCCTCTGCGGCGGCACGCTGGCGTGGATGCTGGGCTGGAAAGTGGGACTTGTGGCATGGGGCCTGTTCGCGGCGTTGTGGTTGCTGAGCAAGTACGTGTCCCTGGGCTCCATCTTCGCCGGTATCAGCCTGACGGTGTCCGTGTTCCTGTTCTACGGCCATAACTGGCTGTATACGGCGCTGGCGTTCGTCATCTCCGTGCTGGTGGTCTGGTGCCACCGGGAGAATATCGACCGCCTGCTTCACGGCACCGAGCGCAAGTTCCAGTGGCACTCCGGCCCGCCGAAGGAGTAAAGAAAAAGTACCGGAAATAATTCGTAGGGGCGACCCTTGCGGTCGCCCGCGGCGATAATGCGCTGGAACTCCAAACCTTTGCGTAGGGCGGCATGACCACATGCCGCCGCACGATATCTGCCGCATCACCGGCGGCGGGGTGTGGTCACCCCGCCCTACGAAATATTTCCTCTCAATTCCCCACACACAGAAAGGAAGCTTCCCATGAAACACAATCAACTTCGTCAGGTGGTGTTCCCCATTCTGGCGGCCTTCATCTGGGGCACGGCCTTCGTGGCGCAGGATCTGTGCGCCGACGTCATCGACACCTTTACCTTCAACGCCGCCCGCTCCTACATCGCGGTGGTGGTGCTGCTGATCATCATCGCCATCTTCAGCGCGTTCAACAAGGATAAGCCCACCCCCACCAAAATGCAGAAGCGCCAGAACCGCCGCGAGCTGCTGCTGGGCGGTATCTGCTGCGGCACGGCGCTGGCCATCGCCTCCAACTTCCAGCAGGCGGGTCTTGCCGCCGGTACGGACGCCGGTAAGGCGGGCTTCCTTACCGCCCTGTACGTGGTGCTGGTGCCCGTCTTCGGCCTGCTGTTCAAGCGGAAGGTGAATCTTGCCACGTGGATCGCCGTGGGGCTGTCGGTGATCGCACTGTACCTGCTGTGCATCAAGGGCGATTTCTCGCTGGCGCCCGGCGACCTGCTGGTGCTGGTGTGCGCCGTGTGCTTCGCCATACACATTCTGGTCATCGACCACTTCACCGCCACAGTGGACGGCATGAAGCTCAGCTGCGTCCAGTTCCTTGTGGCGGCGGTGTGGGCCACCATCGCCAAGGTGGTGTGCGTGCTGCTGGGCATGAACGGCACCGGCGACGTGACCTCCCTCACCTCCATCTTTGCCGTGCCCGACTGGAACGCCATTCTGGGCTGCACACTGCCCATCCTGTATGTGGGTATTTTCTCCTCCGGCGTGGGCTACACCCTGCAAATTCTGGCCCAGAAGGACTCCAACCCCACCGTCGTCACCATCCTGCTGAGTCTGGAGAGCGTGTTCGCCGTCATCGCCGGCGCCATTATCCTGCACCAGCAGATGAGCGTCCGGGAGTACATCGGCTGCGTCATCATGTTCGCCGCTGTCATTCTGGCTCAAATCCAGTTCCCGGAAAAACAGAAAGCATAAAAATCAAGGAGGCGGACAACCCTGTCCGTCTCCTTTTATCAAAAACAAAAAATGGAAAAACCGCCATGAGTCGAATGGCGGTTTTTCCGGTTAGCAAGGAGCGTATCAACCACAACCGCCCCGTACCTATGTAATCAGTATAGGGACTTTTCCTCCATTTGTCAAGAAAATAATGAGAAGACGCGAAAAGTTTTTGTCCACCGGTGAGTTACAAAAAAATGGTAAAAAAGTTACACTTTGGAAACAATTGCGAAAAGTACCTTGACGGCTGGAAAATTTATGGTATATTAGTACCCGTAAAAACGAGAGATACGTTTTTGCAAATAATTTTTTATGGAGGAACCAAACATGAAGAAGATTGTTGCTCTGGTTCTGAGCCTGGTTATGGCTCTGAGCCTGTGCACCGTCGCTTTCGCAGCTGGCTACGATCTGGAAGTCACTGTGAAGGGTCAGCACGAGAAGTATGACGACCTGAAGTTCGTCGAGCAGAAGGACGACGCTCTGCCTCACTATGAGGGTAAGACCTATGGTGAGTGGTTCTGCGAGACCACCGATCCCGACGTCTATGAAAGCGCTGACAACTTCGTTGTCACCTATCAGAAGGACGGCAAGGTCGTTTATCTGGTCTGCGTCAAGTCCGATTCCGGCACGTATGACTCCGCTAAGCGCAATGCTCTGAAGGCCACTGCTGTTGCTGAGCACAAGTATGTTGGCTGCGGCGATGAGAACGACAAGGCTCCCAAGAACTGCTACAAGGATGTCAAGAACGACAACTACTGGGTCAAGCTGGGCGCCAACGAGGAACACACTGGTATTTATGTCACCGTTGATGGCAAGTATGACAACGTGGTCGAAGTCCGTGCCGCTACCGTGTTCGGTGCGCCCGACTATGATAAGACCGCTGAAGTCGTTCCCGCTGGCCACCTGATGGTTCTGGTGAAGAAGAACATCGAGTACAAGACCTCCACCGACGGCAAGATCGTCAAGGACGTCAACGAGTACAAGTGCTACTTCTGCAACCGCACCTTCTACGGCTCCAACTATCAGTACAGCACCCCCGAGACCGCTGATGTGTACAGCTCCGAGTATGCCAAGCAGCTGGTCAACGCCGGCTTCGTCAATGTTGCCGACGGCGTGATCCTGGGCGATGTGGCTTACTACTGGACCACCGATAAGGACAACGGCACCAAGGCTGACAACAAGGGCGTCGACTCTGCCAAGACCTTCGACGCTGGTGTTGCCATGTATGTTGGCATGAGCCTGCTGTCCGTCGCTGGCGGCGCTGTCGTCATCGGCAAGAAGAAGGAGTTCTAATTTAGAATCTCATTCTGATTCATAAAAATAGACGCTCGCAAGAGCGTCTATTTTTTTGCCATTGCTTCGGAATGACATGGGGGAGACTGTGCATTGTGTACGGTTTACATTTGCTTATGATATGCCGCTGCCTTTTCCGCTTCTTGGCTGCGTTGGAAAATATGTCCATATAACAGAGACAAAACTGCTACAAATGATTACACATTGGAAACAATTCCGCCAAAAGCATTGACTGCGAAAAATTCTATGCTATACTTGCGGCTGTAAAAACGAGGCGCACGTTTTGCAAATCTATCTTTTGGAGGAACCAAACATGAAAAAGATCGTTGCTCTGGTTCTCAGCCTTGTTATGGCTCTGAGCCTGTGCACCGTCGCCTTTGCGGATGGCTATGACATTGAAGTCACCAAGAAGGGCGAGCACACCAAGTATGACGAGCTGAAGTCCGTCGCACAGACCGATACCGTTCTGCCTCACTATGAGGGCAAGGCCAATGGCGAGTGGTTCGTTGAGACCGCCGATCCCGACGTCTATGACAGCGCCAGCAACTTCATCGTCACCTATCAGCGGGACGGCAAGATCGTCTATCTGCTGCGTGTTGAGAAGGATGACATGAAGGTCAACGCGCTGAAGGCTGATGCTGTTGCTGAGCACAAGTATGTCGGCTGCGGCGACAACAACGCCAAGGCTCCCAAGGACTGCTACAAGGACGTCAAGAACAGCAATTACTGGATCAAGAGCGACGCCGATGACGCTGTCGCTTATGTCACCGTCGATGGCGACTATGACAATGTTGTTGCCGTTCGCGCCGCTACCGTGTTCGGCAAGGATGGCAATTGGGATCGGAACTCCGAGGTCGTTCCCTCCGGCCACCTGATGGTTCTGGTGAAGAAGAACGTCGAGTACAAGAACTCCGCCGACGGCAAGATCGTCAAGGACGTCAACGAGTACAAGTGCTACTTCTGCAACCGCACCTTCTACGGCTCCGACTTCCCCTACAGCACCCCCGAGACTGCCGACACCTACAGCTCCACCTTTGCCAATGAGCTGGTCAAGGCCAAGTTCGTGAACGTGGAGGACGGCGTGATCCTGGGCGACGTGGCCTACTACTGGACCACCGATAAGGACAATGACACCAAGACTGACGACACCAACAAGGTGCCTTCCGCCAAGACCTTCGACGCCGGTGTTGCCATGTATGTTGGCATGAGCCTGCTGTCCGTCGCCGGCGGCGCTGTCGTCATCGGCAAGAAGAAGGAGTTCTAAGTTAGAACCTCATTCCATAACAAAGAGACGCTCAAAGGCCGGCTCCGCATAAGAAAACATACGGTTTTGCCTGCGCCTATTTGGCTAAA